>JABAHP010000441.1_pt5 | contig 20000 bp, 11 predicted proteins | sample 7062081 | NCBI WGS metagenome assembly JABAHP01 (sample SAMN14534357, study PRJNA622989) | marine sediment metagenome | biome: marine biome [ENVO:00000428]; feature: marine pelagic biome [ENVO:01000023]; material: deep marine sediment [ENVO:00002113] | place: India: Gulf of Kutch | collected...
GGCTGGCGTCTCGGTTACACGGCAGGGCCCCTCGATGTCATAAAAGCAATGGGCCGGCTGCAATCACACATGACTTCAAATCCTGTCACCTTTGGTCAATATGCTGCAATCGCTGCCCTCGGCCCGCCCGCTGAAGAGGCCATCGAAAATATGAGAAAAGAATTTGAAAGACGCGGAAAATATATGACCGACCGCCTAAACAGCATCAAGGGCGTCGAATGTCTTGAATCAACCGGTGCTTTTTACGCTTTCCCTGATGTCTCCGGCCATTACGGCCGTACTATCGGAGGTGAGGCCATCAACGGCAGCATGGACTTTGCAAAAGTCCTTCTTGAGCAGGCAAACGTCGCACTCGTGCCGGGCCTGCCTTTCGGATGCGACAATAACGTCCGCCTGAGTTTTGCCTGTTCGCTCGAACAAATTACGGAAGGATTGGACAGACTCGAAAAGTGGCTGGCCCAATAGATTTCGCCAACGCCTCAATATTTTGACGATTAGTAGGATAGACTGTGCAATATTTACTGTGAACGCGTTAAAAGGCCCCTTTTTCTTTAAGATTCTTCCATTTTTGCGCCAACACCTGTACACTTCCTCCGTCTAATTATTATAGTTGGGCACAACAGGCCGGTTGTGTTCCACCATTGGAGATATGAGTGGGCCTGAGAGCGGAAAGAAAGAATCTCAAGGAGTTGCGTCAGGGTCGGCGAAAGACTTATGAAGCAGCAGTACTCCAGAATTACAGGTCGATTTATCGTTTTATGGCTTATTTGACACGAGACACAGAACTTGCTGAGGAGCTGACACAGGAAACATTCGCCTCGGCATGGGCCAACATCGATTCTTACAAAGCCAGGTCATCATTCAAAACCTGGCTGCACAGGATTGCTTACCGAAAATTCATTGACTCAAAACGCAGTCAACGGCGAGAAGTTGCTTTTGTGGCTGACTTGGACGTTGAAAATGATAATGCAACGCAGGCTTCAGATCCCTTGCAACGGCTCACTACCGACGAACACACGCGTTTGCTATATGAAGCAATGCGCAGTCTAAAGCAGGATGAATACATAGCCATTCTCTTGCATTACATTCAGGGCCTCAGCTTTCGACAGGTCGCAAAAGTGTTAAATCTGCCCGTTGGGACTGTTAAATGGCAGAATTCCCGGGCCCTGAAAACATTAAGGAAATATTTATCTGGCAGAGTATAACAATGAAGCAAAAACGAGAAAAGAAATCAAAGCGCATCACACTAAAATCACTGGCCGCCAACTTGCGACGTCTTCCCGAAGTCGAAATCCCCGAAACACTCAAACCAAGGCTCTTGGCTAAGATTCCCGATATGCAGCCAAAACTCGCGCCGGCGCATCAGTTCCGATGGTATCATGCTGGGGATTTCGGGGTGACCGCCGCTGCCGTAGTTTTTATTTTTGTTTTAATTTTCCTCATAAATTATGGCCTGTATACTCCCTCGAGGATCGAAATAATAGAATTTGATACTTCGCTTCGTTGCGCAACGTGGGACCAAAACAATTTTCTATATGACCAAAACAACACTTATCTTGAAAAGTCTGGGTCGTATGAGTTAAAATGACAGATGTTAAACAAAAATGGAAATGGGGATTAAATTTGGGCCGACCATGCCTCTCCTGACCCAAACTTATGGGCCGTATCTTGCAGAAACTGCAATTATAAAGCTCTATTCTGACGATATATAGTATATAGCTGCTTTACTGGAAAAAAACGAATGGATAGGGAACGAAATATAGCCGATATATTCAGTGACATACTACTTCGAAAACCAAAAACTACCCAAATAGCGGTATCTTCTTTGGAACCGGGAATTCTTGCTCTTTGTTGCTTTTTCGTCCTATGGATTCTATCATTCTTTTCTTTTCATGGTATAATAATGTGGTTCGATATATAATTACTGCTATTGTTTGCTCTCTAACGTGGTTTTTGGGCCTTGTATTAGCAATGATATCTTTTAAGCAAATTATGTGGTAAGTTACATGACAGGCCCTCAGTTTTGCCTGTTAGCTCAACAATATTTATGTTAGGTTTAGAAGAGATGAAAAATGGCCAAGCCGGTAAGACGCGTCAAAAATGATACAAAAATCAACAATATGGTAGAAATTCCCGAGATTTCTATCGAGCAAACATCCACTATACGACATGCTTTGTCGGGCTGGCCCATGGTTCTTGCCTGGCTTGCTATGATTATCTTCGCATTCCACTCAAGCACGCACATGGTCGGTGCCGGAGATACCTGGGTCGCGATGGCCTGCGGCAGACACTTTCTAAACCAGGGAGTCGACACCGTCGAGCCATTCAGCGCAAACTCGCACAAGGCAGGACCCACTGAACAGGACATAGCAAAATGGCCTGACTGGGCACAAAAGATTGCAGGCATGTTCGACCTTGAAACAGTCAAATACTGGCATCCTACCGGATGGGTAAATCAGAACTGGCTCACACATGTCATATTTTACTGGCTTACACACGAATCGCCCATCGCAGATCCCGATACTTTTCCTCCTTCTTTTAATCAACTTGTCTACTGGAAGATTGCCCTTTACATAATTACAGTCATTTGCGTTTATTACACAGGTAGAATTCTGGGAGTCAATCCCGCTCTCTCTGCAGTCTTTGCCTGCTTTGCAATGTTCGTTGGCCGGTCCTTTTTTGACGTCCGACCCGCGGGTTTTTCCAACGTCCTGGTAGCCATGTTTTTGCTCATACTCGCCCTGACAACCTATAAAAACATGTTATATATCTGGCTTCTCGTTCCGCTATTGGTTTTTTGGTGCAACGTGCACGGCGGGTACATATACGCGTTTATGATGCTCGCACCGTTTGTTATACTACACGTCTTAATAGTGGTGCCAAAAAGATGGACTATATCCTTATTCAGCATCCTCATGTGGATAGCACTTTACTTCAGGTCTTTCACCTTTATAAGACATCTTAACATAATGGGTGAGGAAATTTTGCGTTCTACTCAAGACCTTTTTACATCTGTTTCCCCGGCCCATGACTGGCTTTTGCTTGTTTTGATTCTAATGGCTATTGCAAGTCTTACGATAGCTGCAGTTAAAGAAGTCAAGATTGAGGCATTCTATGCCTTTCATATCGTCGCCTCCTTAATCCTGTTCTTATGGATTTTATCAAGATTCTTCCCCGCGCTTCCCAGACAATTCGGCCCGCAGGCCCTGAAACAATTCCGTGATTACGTTAACAAATCTCAGTTGTTATTTATTGCCACTTTCTTTGGCCTGATAGGTCTCGGACTCGTGCTGACATTCTTAAAGAAAAAATTTGTTTTTATCAAACCAAAAGCAATATACCACACAATCGTTGCCGGTTTCGTTTCGTTTATCGCTGTGATTATTTTCAATCCATTTCATTTAACCAACTTAACCCATACCTTCACCATTAGTGTCAGCAAACACGCCAAAATGTGGCGGACGGTTAACGAATGGCACCCGGCTTTTGAATGGACAAATCCGGTCGGAACGAGTTTCCCATTTTTGGTTCTTTATGTTCTAAGCATAGGCCTGCTTTGTCTATGGTTGTTCTCTCGCCTACTAAAACCCAAGTTCCTCAAAGCTCAAAGGAATGAGTTTGAGGCACAGAAAAAGCTGTTCACAAACCTCTCTGTTATAATCGGCTTCGCTGCTGCCGTGCTTGTTTGTTGGGCAACGCTTATTAGTTTCTCACTTCTCAACCTTGCCGCAACCGACTTTATTATATGCGCAGTATTCGTCGGGATAATCTTGCTTAGTATATATAGGAATGAATACTTCATTTCTCTTATAATCCCGTGGACTCTGCTTACATTATGGGCTGCAAAATCCGCACCTGGATATAATGGAAGATATATCTATCCGTTTATCCTGTTACCCGTTTATGTTATCCTGAATGTTCTTGCCTCCTTATTATCGAAAAATGTCACAACTAAGCAAAAGGACATCATCTTCCCGGCAGTGGCGGCAATTGTTACTATTGTCTTAATGGTGTTGCTGATTAATCCCTTCAAATTTGCAAAGCCCATATGGCATGTAACACAATTCCTAAACCTTCAGCGGCTGACACGCCCGATATACGAACGCAATGTGGAAGTAGACTATAGAAATTTGTTTAGCGCAATTTATATGCTGAACATTTTCTCGATTATTATCTGGTTAATGCTGCCTTATCTGAGAAACATTTTCAGCCAGTTGCCCAATAAAACAGAGGAACAACCGCCTGCCGAGACATACCAGTTACCCAAAATCGATTTGGCATTCATAACTATCGCCGCGCTTACAACCTATATGGCCATTCAGTCAAGAAGATTTATACCCATTGCTGCTTTTGCTGCATGTCCCGTTGTGGCCATGTTCATCGACCAGATGGTTCGCACTATCTCGGCCGCGAGAAACTTCCACACCAAAAATCAGCTAATTGTCTCCCCGATGTCACAGCAGCTCAGATTGTTTTTCATAGTTCTCGGAGCAGCAGCTGTGTTAATCTCAGGCTTAGGTTGGGGACTGAAATTTAAGAGAGTTTATCTCGATGCGTGGCCAACCGATACGAAATTAAATTCCGTTTTTATGAGAATGACTGCATCCGATGCAAAACCGTTCTATGCCTCTAAGTTTATAAGAGATAACAAAATAAAGGGAAAAGTTTTCAATTACTGGACGGAAGGGGGATTCATCGCCTATGGTCAGGTTCCCGACCCGAACACGGGAAAGACTCCTCTGCAATTATTTATGGACGGCAGGGCACAGGCTGCTTATGAGCCAACTGCTTACAGAATGTGGTCTGATATTATGTCTGGTGGACCAGCTGTCTACGAAGCTAAGGTCACAAAAAAACCAAACGACTACAGAAAAATCGGAAATTGGATAGATGGAAAACTAAAAGGACAAAACGTCTGGGTCGTACTGATGCCGACGGGACAGTTTGAGACACCTTTTGTAAAAGGACTCGAATATCATACCGATTGGCAGATTGTATTCTATAACAACAAGCAAAAACTCTTCGTTGACATAAAAACGCCGCAGGGGAAGAAAATCTTTGAAGGTATTTTTAATGGACAAACAAAGTACCCCCCCGATGAATTTTCTCGAAACCTTATCTTGGCACAAACCTGGTTTACATTCGTCCAGGAAAAAAATGCAAAAAGACAAGCATTTGAATTTGCGAAAAAAGCCTTCGCCTTAAATCAGTCACAGGCGCCTATGCGACAGATAATGTATGCAACAAAATTCCCGGAGCTCAAAAAAGAAGCTGAAGATTTTTGCAGAGGTTATTTCAATCAGTTCGAAGAAAATATAAAGACCTGGCCCAACGAGGATGGCTATCACCATAGAATCGCTGCTGCATTAAACGCTTGCAGTTTTCTAAGAGAAATTGCCAAAAGATCCGGCAACACAAGTCTCGAACAGGAGTATGCTCGGAAAATGACCCTCTATCAAAATAGGCGACATCTGTTACTAAAAAGAAAAAGGTGGTGACCTGTGGCGGAGCATCACTCGAATAAAATCACTGATGATTGGGATCCTCAAAAGTCTATTTCCATAAGTGTTTTTTTCCCATGTTATAACGAAGAGAGCAACGTTGCTAATACCGTCCGAAACACCCTTGATGTCCTGGAAAACCTGAAAGTGGACTTTGAGGTAATTATCGTTGACGACGGAAGCCGTGACGACACCGCTAAAATTGCCGGCGAAATAGCCGCTCAAAACAACAGGGTCATAGTAGTGCACCATCCCACTAATCTCGGTTACGGCGCGGCTTTGCAGTCCGGTTTCAAAGCTGCAAAAAAAGAACTGGTTTTTTACACAGATGGTGACGGCCAGTTCGATATTAAGGAAATGCCGCCTTTGCTGCCTTTCATGGAAAAATTCGATATTGTAAGTTGCTACAGGCTAAACAGACAGGACCCACTTGTAAGAAAAATCAATGGATGGGCATGGACAAAGTTGGTATGTCTCGTTTTCGGTATGAAAATAAGGGACATCGATTGTGCTTTCAAATTGTTTAAAACAAAAATCTTCGAAAATCTGGAGTTATCGAGCACAGGAGCTCTCATTGACGCTGAAATCCTGGCTCGGGCCGTAAGAAAAGGTTATTCCATTACACAAAAGGGTGTACATCATTATCCTCGAACAGCTGGCGCACAAACCGGCGCAAACTTAAAGGTCATCCTCAGAGCTTTCAAGGAGCTGTTTAAATTAAGACGAAAAATTCGGCACTCGTAATTAAATGCCTAACCACTTTTGGAAAAGCAAAAATATACGTTTTATAAAAAATGTCCGATGTAGAAAAAGTAAACTTGTTCATCTACGGCTCACTGCGTGACCGCAGGATTTTCCAGTCGGTCAGCAGCTTCAGTTTTACCAGAAAGCCCTCCAAAGTCGATGAAAAGACTCTACTGGCAGAACTGGCTTTACTGCCGCGTTATCGTAAAATAAGCCCCGACAATGTCTATTTTTATGCTGTGCCGGCCCAGTCTGCAAGAATTGACGGCTTCGTAATATATGATCTACCGGCCCACGCAATGGCCGAAATCGACAGGTATGAAGGAAAGAGATACGACAGGGAAACCGTCCACGTTAACACGGCCAAAGGTATAGTCGAAGCACAGGCATACTTGACAACTCACGAGTCAATGAAAAAACACTTCGGTGACAGGTTTCACGTAAATCTCATACACGAGCTATGGCTAAGAAAAAGAATTGAAAATTTTATTAAAAAGCACACCCGGCCCGGTGAGCGTACAATAGACGCCGAATTGGAAAGAAGAGCCGAAAGAGAACTACTCGCAACTACTGAGCGTGACCTCGTTATGAGCCATTATCACACGGATGCCGTCAGCGATTATTATCTTGAGCACGAACTCGACCGGCCGCGACCAAGCATTAAACACTTATACGACGACCCGGAGGCAAAACAAATTATAAAAAATTATCTGCCTTTGGTTCTAAAACAGGTCCTGCTAAATCAGCTCGACGACAAAATTCAGGCGGAGTATCGATTTGACCTTGAGCATATGCGCATTTCTGAGAGATATTTCAAACGCTCCATTAGTCTTCTTGTTGCTTTGCAAATGATAAATGCCAACAGCAGGGCGGTTGAATTGATTATTCAGAAATGTCTTCAAACTATGCCATATCAAAAAAACGACCTGATTGATTACGTCAAATACGCCGTACAGGCCGCCAGGAGTGTGTTTCATGCCCGTATCGTAAACGCAAACTTGGAACGAATTCGCGGAAATTTCCAGCCCGGCGTCACACCGCTCGGGATCGAAGTCGAATTGAGCAATCTCGGTTCCGCTGCCGTTGAGCCGCAGAGAAGCATACAGAAAAAGCTGGATCCCGTTTATCACGGTTTTAAATATTTCTATGATTTTCAACTTGATGTCCTGGCATGGAAACTCGGAGGCTATATCGACGACCACTCCGGTTCAACTGACCGGGCACGAAGAGAAGGTTTTCTTGAGTTGGCACCCGGAAGATTAAACATCGCAGGTGAACTCTCTCGACCGGCTACTGCAGATCCATGGCTGCTTAATCAATTGATACATGAAATCGCAAATTTCTATGAAGTAAAACCACACAGTTTGCATCTTTCTTTTCAGCTTAGAAAAAAGCAAATCGGTAAACAAAATATTCTGCCCTTAGGTTTTGTAAAGTGTCTGCTCGTTCTCGGCGGAGGCCCTGAAGTAAAAGACACGGGAAAAATGTGGCTCTCAAGAATGGGATATGATGAGATAACGCAATACGGCTATGGGGAAGAGCTTGTTTTTGCAAGGACAAGCAAAAGAAAATGGTATCTCGGAGGTGATGATATTGCAAACAGGCCGCCGGCACAGGCAACTACTCATGTACAGCAGTATAAATTTATTCGCCTGAAAAGAAATACCAATTATGAGCCCTTAATAATGTGCCTGAAAGGACTTCAGTTGGCATACAATCCCGCTGATTATTTAAGCGCTGAGCAATTAAAAAACAGCAAAAAATTAAGTCGGGAGTATGAGGAATTAAAAAAATGGGCCGCTGATCCTGCTCCAATCGGCCACAATACAATAATTAAATTCTTAAATACTGTTCATGATGGTTTAATGAACGAAGCACACTACCGGCCCGCTCATAGATTGCATTATATTGATTGGGCCTTAAACGCCATTGATACACAGCTACGTAAATTTAACAGCCAACTCAACAAATCACTCCAACATTCGTAGTACCTCTCTTTCATGCCACTCTTAACATTCAACTCAATGTTAAATGGAAAAATACAGTGGAAGCTAACAGACAATAAAAGGCCGGACCAGGTCGGCCCGGCCGTTTTTGCCCTCCTTTCAAGGAGGACCATCATGTCACGTTTTAATATTATGTTCATCTCATTGTGTTTCTGCAACAGCGGCTATTTCGGCAAGGTATTTTTCGGCTCTCAGAATCGCCGAGTTCAGGCCGTTTTGTACTTCTTCAGGAACTGCTTCCACATGCTCATCCGGCCTGATTCCGTTAAACTCGATAGGTTCACCGCTGATTCCCCACCGGCTGCGCCTTGGTAGTGATAAAGTGGCTATCCCGCTCGGGAAGTTCCACGTTCGCTTCGAGCTTGAGGAACCAGCTGTCGCAGATCCGAACAGCCTTGCGTTGGTGTAACGAACCATATCCCGGGCCAGCGTTTCGCCGGCGGAAGTACACCCGGCATCAATAATAACGGCAAGGGGCTGAGGTAACACCTTTAGAACCTCATAAAGTGCCTGGTCATATCCGCCCCCTCCGTTGCCACGCAGGTCAATAATCCAGCCCTTCGCGTCATCGTAAGCAGCAAACGCTTCCCTAATGCCGAGACCAGTGGTGCCATCTACACGGCGAAGATAGATATAACCCACCCCGCTGGGCAGTTTCGTGTAGGCGCAGGAGCCAACATGCTTTAAGTTCGCCGGCCGGTTATACCAATGCGGCCAGCCTCTTGCCTCAACGTCCGAGGTAAGCTCTATGTCAACCTGCTTGCCTTCCGCGATGACGGTGACAGTATGCTTCTGCCCTTTGTTTTCGGAGCGAAGAGGAATACGATAAGCAAAAATCCTTGCTCTCTGCGGGCCTGATATTCCACCTTCGTCCCAGCGGGCCTTGGCCCGGTCTTCCAGATACTGGCGAGCTTCCTTTCCATCAATTTTTACGACAATCGTTCCCGCCTTCAAGTTGGGATGCAGATTCGTACGATCGGTCATCAGCACCACTTGATTGTTAATGGCGGGCATAAAACTGATTCCGGGGTAATACTTCGGCGGCCATTGCGGTAGGGCGGCTTTTGCGTTCCTGAACCACATGTGGGAATCACGCAGGCACAATACAGCTTTGGTTGCGATTTCGAGAAATTGCTCGTCTGAACTGCACGCTTTAATCTGCCGGCGTAATTCTTTTTTTGTCTGCTCCCAGTCATTACGTATTCCCTTGAGATCGAAAAACGGATACGTGTTGTCCGTCTCTCGAAAAAATGCCTCAAGGTCCTCTTCAAAGCTGACCCCGCCTTCTCCTCGCCGCACTGGCGTTGTCGATGACTCTGTCGTGCCACTTGCTGACGGGCTTGCGCTTTGCCTCAATGTGCCTCCTTCCGGATCCAGGTCCCTTTCCCAAACAAGACTGCTGATATAAATACGCCCACCGAAAGACAGATTAAGACATTGGCCGTGTCCATAACAGCGAACGAGTGGAACAACGTCACCACAAATCCCTCTCTGCTCATCTTTCCACTGTCGTTGGGTCTTGCCTCCTGAACGGGATAAAGGGGTGTTTGAGTACTGATAACCATAGCTGCAGTCAAGCTTTGGGTCCGGAATCAGCGGCGGTCTTGTTGAAGGGTGCGTCGGGCAGAGCAGCGTCTCTTCACCGAGATAGTCGGCAACGAGGTCTGAAAGAAAATCGGGAAGCTCGCCCTTATCTTTCTTATATTGCTCCAAAGCTTCATGAATTTTGTGTAAATTCTCACAACAGGGCTTCATCTCCTCGGGGATTTCCAGATTGGCTTGAGGGATCGCAAATTTCTGCGGTCCCGTCCTTGGCGCAGTCGGCATCGTGGTTATAACTGCCCCTTTCGACTTCTTGACTACAACCACCTCAGTTGGCTTCGTTGCTATAGCTACCGCGGTCGGCTTCGTGCCTACAGCCGCTACCTCGAAGAACTCAAACGAGGCATCAACGCAGCGTGGATGAGTCAATGAACCATTGATGGCAAACAAACCAATCTGTTTGGGAGAGCCGTCGCCCCAATTCTCTAGGGTGTGAACGGTGAACGATTTTCCATCGAGACTTGATGAACATTCATAGGACTTGCCACGTTTTGTAATGCGAAGCCAGATTTTATCGTAAGGGCCTTCGGCCGGTATGTACGTATATTTAGTCGGACCGCTGGCTTCGACGCCGGCATTGAAATTCAGTCCTCTCCTTCTCATTTTCTGATAAACCCATTCCAGATAGTTATCTTCATCATCCCAACAGATAAATCCCGCTTGATTATAAGCCTCCAGTGGCCGAAAATCAGACAGGCACGTCGTGACCTGAAAGTCCTGCCCCTCGGGCCCGGGTGTATCAGTAAGAAACAGGTTTTTATAATCCCTATTTGCTTCCTTGAAATGACCATCCTGGGTCGTGATGGTCAGAGCACCGGGTTTGTTGGTCAGTGAAAAGTTCGAAAGATCCGCATTAAGGATGTCCCATTTGAGTGTCAGCTTGCCGTCGAAATCATCAAAGGCCAGAATCTTTTCCTTTCGTGCGATTGTTTCAGGCGTTTTCCTAAGCTTTGCGGAGGGTTTCAAGATATCGACTTCCCGGATCTTTCTTTGACTATAGTTTGGAATCAACGAATTCCAAAAGTGAATGTCACTTATGTAAATCCGGCCATCCCAGGCAAGATTCAGCACCCGGCCGTGATGGAAGCATCGGACAATTGGCACCGCATCTCCCATATATTCCCGTTGTTCGGTTTTATACTGTCGCATCGTTCTATCCTGTCCGGGAATTCGGCTTGGATTCAAGTCATAGCAATAGCTACAGAATAGTTCAGGATCCGGCCAATGCGATGATTTATGACTTATGTCATCAGGGCAGAAGAGCGTCTCAGCCTCAAGATAACGCGGCACCAGGTCCGAAAGCCAGTCTGGCATTCTATCTTTCTCTCTTACGTATTTCTTAAGACCAGCATAGATTGTCCGCAGACGCTCTGCACAAGGCTTCAATCTGTCCGGTATTTCCCGGTTCTGTTCCGGAATAGTGTATTTTATGGCTCGTCCAACTGTTGATTTCGGTTGACTCGGCCTTGTTTCAGGCTTCTTAGAAGGAACACCAACAACTTTGAAGAATTCGAAGGATGCATCAAGGTCCGGAACCTCACCACGCCAGAACGAGCCGTTATTGGCAAACAGACCTACTTGTTTAGGCAATTCATTCTTCCAGGTTACGATGGACTGGAGTACAAAAGACTCACCATCTGTGCTCGTCGAGCATCGATAGTAAGATCCCAACTTTGTTATACGCAGCCAGATTTTCTCGATGCCTTCAGACGCTTCTTGATAAGTATAGCGATCTTTCCCTCCGACCTCGTGACCAACGGTGAAAACAAGTCGATCCGCCCACTCGTAAACAAGCTTGACATAATTATCCTCGTCGTCCCAGCAGATGATTCCCGCCTGATTCCAAAGTGCTTGCGGTTTGAAAGATGAGATACATGTGGTTATCTGATAATTTTCTCCAACTGCCGCCGGCGTCTCGATTAGAAATACATTCTCGTAGTTTTTGTTGAGCTTGCTGAAATGTCCTTTCCTTGTGGTGATGGTTAGGGTGTCTGGCTTTTTTGTTAACGAATAATTAGAGGGATTTGGATTAACAATATCCCACTTGAGGCCCAGTTTGTTGTCGAAATCATCAAAGGCCACAACTGTTCCTTTCTTCTCAGGTGGTTGTCCTGCGGCACAATCTGCCGGAGCTAAAAATAATGTAACAACAATAAGTATAGTCGTTATTAAAAGTGAAGGTTTCATTTTGTCCTCCTTTCTGCTTCGATAAGGTAAGACCTCTTTTGCTGTCTGAAGCACGTGCTCGGTAATGTTGAAACCGGCACTTTCTCCAAACTCTATTTCACGAGGCCAAAAGCGGCGCGCCAATACAAGCCCCGAATTGATGGGTTATCTTAGATATCCCACAACAATTTTCCTGCAACACCGTTGTTGAGATATGCAGTACTGTTATTTACCGTATCGCCCTCATCTATGTCGAATTTCCAGTAGCCTACAAGACCGCCCTCGCTGCCCGTAAGCGAGCGGTTCATATATTCTTTGATCTGGTCACCGCTGCGGGCAACATTCCATATCCTCACGTCGTCGATGCTCCCCTTGAAATGCTCATTTGCAAACCGAGACAAAACAACTGCTCCAAACATGTTCCACATCTTGGATGTGTCGTAGTCAAATTTGACATCAATATCCGCTTCATCCTCTAAATGGCCGTCCCTGTACAGATGCAGCCTGCCTGCCTCTTCGTCACATACGGCCGCCCAGAAATGCCACTTCTCATCTACAGCCTTTTGTGAGACTACCTGGCGTCTGCTTCTGCCGTTTCCAACGTCCATCCGAAAGATCATTCGGCCGTTTGAAAACTGTAATGCATAGGGATCGAGGGCCGTAGAGCCATCTCCTCTCCAGATAATCACGCCGTGTGCATCACCGACATGTTTGACCCATGCAGAAACGGTTAGACTGCCGTGAATATCGAGGCTACTGCTCGGGGGGATCATTACAAAATCGTCTTTTCCGTCAAATTCCAGGGCATAGCCGCCTGTCCCATCCGGCAGTTGTGAAACTACTTTCCGGGGCAGGCGGCCTGCAGGGCCGGCACGGCCTGTCAACTTCGCCTCTCGCCGGGATATATTCTTACTACTCCTCAACAGTCTGTAATCCTGACGAAGCACTTCGAGGTCCCAAAGAATACGCTTCATCGTTTGCTCTTTTTTCCCTTGTATCGCATCATGCAATTCTCCGCCGAATTCACCCAAACATTCGACAATCCGGCGTAATATTTTCTCATCATACTCATCGGCCGCATAGTCCTGAATTCTCTCCCGCATTCCCTTCAGCCTTTCAACGTGTTGTTTCATTAAATCTCTTGCAGAGCCCTCCATTGTTCCCCAATCTCTGTTTCGAAAGGCAGTGGATAATTCTCTAATCTTCTTAAAAACGGCTTCAAGGGCCTCTTCCAAACCGCCCTTTGTGTCTTCAGGCTCTATCTCCGAACCCGGCCGCTTGCTTTCTTTTGACTTAGGCAATTCTTTCCACGGTTCGTATCGCGTTTCTTTGGTTTCGTCAACCAATAGAGCCTCAAGGCATTCGATACGGTACTTTTCATCTTCCTTTTCAAGGTGGAATAACAGATACCCCGATCTTCTATCAGCGACTTGGATTAGTTCCGTGATTACCACAATAGATCCGTCACCGGGTAACATGATTACTTTCCCCTTAAATTGTCCTAACAATATGTTACGGAGCTGTCGTATTTGTTTGTCCACTGCCCCTATGGGATTCTTATCTGCCATAGCAAGCCTTATGTCGGATTGTTCGTTCATCACGCCGTCAAACCATACAAGCTGTTCTGACTCCGAATATTTTTTCCGAGAGCCTAATAATTCCTGCCTTTTCGTATCCGAAGACCCAACGTAGAAATAGTCGACGACCCATCTCCTGTCCTCCTCTGTTAGATGAAAAACGAGCGGTTTACTACGTTCGCCCTTCTCGCCTTTGAAGTAGAAAATGATGACCTCTGCGCCATTGTCGTCACGACGTCCTGTATGGATACTGAAAATCTCCCCCTGCAGTATCTCTCGCAACTCGTCGATTTGCCGCTGGAGATCATGTAGGACAATAGAAGCCTCGGATTGGGTCGAATCCTGTTTGTCAGCCCCGTACAGAATAATCTTTTTGTCCTTCGCTAAGATGCTGCTATCGTCTGGTCCCGGTTCGTCTGGAGCATCAGCCCAATCCTTAGGGGGATTGAATTGCCTTGTGGTCAGGGCCAGTGTTGTCGGAACTGTCAGCGTCGCTAAGATAAATACAGAAACTACCGCTATAATCCCCGGACGTTTGTAGAATTTCCTGCCGGGCCACATAATTGACTTAATACGGTCCTCGATGTTCCTTACAGGACGGGCAATTGCTAACGAAGGAAGCCGATACGCAGATTCACGCTCCGAGATCAAAGTTTCAACAATTGCACTGCTGTAATCTTTCGGCGAAGCATTCAATCGAGCAATCGCCATTTCGTCACAGCATCTTTCACGTTCCTGACGCAGATTCCGATTCGCCCACCACACGAACGGATGATACCAGAATATCGCCTGTGATATGACTTGTAAAAGATTGACCGTAGCGTCAAAGCGAAGAATATGGCTAAGCTCATGCATTAACACGCTTTGGCGGTGCTCGGTATTATCAATCCCGGCAAAGTTGGAAGGTAGATAGATATCACCTCGTGGAAATCCCCAAACGAATGGCTGACCAATACCCTCAAGCAACCATACCTTCGGCAAAGCTCGAATTCCAAAAGCTGTGAATAAACTTTCGATATCTGTTTGGAACTCGGTGGACACTCGCCTGCGTTGCCGCCGAAGCCATCGATTCGTACGTAATGCTTTTATCAGAGCAAAGATAAGAATTACCCCTGCCCCCGAAATCCAGCCAAAGCCGAGTACTTCATGCATAGTGATTTGCGAGTCCCTTTCTATGATTGTTGGTTCCGGTGACACAGCCATAGTGGATGAAGGAGACACTAAATGTTCGGATTCGACTTCATTGAATCCCTCAATATCCAATACTGGTATTCGCGCTTCAAACGCAGAGACCGGCTCTAACTGCTTCTCCTGTGGCAGAATGGGAAGGGCGATGGTAAACAAAGGTGGAATCAGGCACTTAGCAAGCACTACGAGCCAAAGCAGGTATCGAATATGGGCACTTTTGTTTTTCAATAAAAGCGTCAGAGCCGCGATTACTATTACAAGAACTCCTATCTGCCAGCTTAGGGCCATCAGATAGTTCGTGATTTGGATGAAAATAGTTTCCATTCTAACTTCTCCCTTTAGATAGAATGATTCCATTCGTTACCTATTCTTTACGAACAATCTCCTTCAATCTTTCAATATCATCTGCGGTCACTTTGCCGTGCTCGGCAAGGTATTGCATAAGTGGTATAGGATCTCCGCCGAAGAGCCTTTCTACAAAATCACCTACCGACCTTTTTATGACGTCTTCGCTTTTGACCGCATTGAAGAAAACATGTGCTTTGCCTTGTTTGTAGTGTCTTAGGTACCCTTTCTTCTCAAGCCGCCGTAACAGAGTTTGGACTGTTGCGTAGGCTATTTTTCTCTTCGAAGGCAACCTGTCGCAGACATCTTGAACTGTCGCTTTGCCAAGTTGCCATACCAATCTTAGGATCTCTGTTTCGGCTGGGCTTACTGCTGGTAATTTTACCTTAGTCATATAATACTCCTTTTACATATGTACAATTAGAATATCGTACATTTGTACAAGATGTCAATGAAAAAAATAAAAAATTTTGAAATTTTTTTCCAACACCCGTTTATACCCACAAAAACCCCATAAAAAGCATTTATCACCCATTTTTTAGCAAATCTGGATTCTCCCTCTTCAGCCTTTCTATTACGAACTTTGTAACTTCGTCGTGGTCAAAGGCTAAATCTTTAGGCAGTTGTTCTATATCGAACCATTGAGCCTTGGCCGCGTCGTCACCGGCCGCAACTTCGACCGTACCCTCTGCCAATATTCCCATATATGTTACTGTGATTACTCGTCCTCTGGGGTCTCTGCCGCAATTGCCAAAAGTATGGATCTGTTTCAGCCCGACCCCCGTAAGCCCTGTCTCCTCTGCCAGTTCTCTGGCTACCGCGTCCTCCAGTTCCTCATCGATATTTACAAATCCACCGGGCAAGGCCCACTGCCCTTTGAAGGGCTCGTTCCCGCGTTCGACAAGCAGAAGTTTCGCCTTGCCTTCAAAAATACCAAAAACCGCGGCATCGGCTGCTACCATCGGCCGCGGCCATTCGTAAACATATTTACCTTTTTTAGACATCTTGGATTTATGCTCCTAAAACTCGGTTTTAATATTAAACCGTTAAATTGTAATAATAAAATATTTGAAAGAGCCTGCATTCTAATATCTAATCTCGCGCTTTGCATTGTATTTTTGGATTTTCTTATGACGATTGCGAGCACAAAGGGAAAAAGCAGATTCTTGACACAAATAACCTGTTTTCTTGCGTTTAATTGCAAATGGCGTCCTGAATTGTCGAAAAATTATTGAAAATGCAATGTAGTTTAGGTATGATAGGAACTGAATTACACAGCAGTCTCATAAGAGAAGGGTCAAAACGTACAGAAATGCCTTTTGGTATTGTTATTCAATGTAATAACACTCAATTGAGCAGGAGAATATCATGGTTGCAGGAAACAGAATCAAAACAGTTTTTATCCTCGTCGCCCTGACGATGACAATCTTCTCAGGACCGGCACAGGCCAGTCAACTTGCGGGCGAACTCGGTATCCTGATCCCTGAGACCCTGGCGGGCAACAATCCTGCCACCGGCACCCCATGGGCGGTTGGGGATCAATATCGACTCGCCTTTCACACGAGCGCGACAACTAACGCAATGTCGGCTGATATAACAACTTACAACGCGTGGGTACAGGGTCTTGCCGACGCCTCCCCCCTTAACATAGGCGCCACCTTTGGCGGTACATGGAAGGTCATCGGCTCGACGGCTGCCGTGGATGCAAGAGACAACACCTCGACCAATCCGAACGTTGACGGCTCCGGCCACGCCATATTTCTTTTGGACGGCCGTACCCTCGTAGCCAGCGACTACGCAGACTTATGGGATGGATCAATTCAGAATATAATCAACATTACTGAACTTGGAACTACCTGGGCGTATTGGCCGTGGACCGGTACATTAACCGATGGCACCGCCGGAACGGGCGGCAGTGATGGCAATCCTTTAGGTTCGACAGGTCAGGTTGGACAGGGAAACGCATCCTCAACTACCGACTGGGTTTGGCGGATGTGGACTCAGGATCCGCCTGAATACTTTATGCCCATGTATGCTTTATCGGAGCCCCTGGTTATCGTACTGGCTGGTGCGACGAATCCTTCTCCGGCAAATGGTGCCACGGTTCCGGCCGGCAATGTCGAATTAAGCTGGACGAACATGGATCCGTGTACTCCTCCGGTGTATGTTGACGTGTGGTTTGGCACCGGTCCGGGATCGCTCACGCAGGTACCGGGGATTAGCGGAATTCCAGATGCCAATTCTGTGACGGTCAATGCTCCCGTTGCAGACACATACTACTGGCGGGTGGATTCGTATATTGATGGCAGTCCGACCGGCGATCCGATTCAGGGAAATGTCTGGATATTTTATGTAGATGACACCGACGGCGACGGCCTGCCGGACGCCTACGAACTCTTGCATACCAGTCCGCCTTCGCCCACCGCCCTGAATCCGGGAGACGACCTCGAACCCGACGGGCTGACCAACATGGCCGAATACAATCTCGGGACCAACCCCAACAATCCCGATACCGACGACGATACGCTCTTAGACGGCGATGAAATCGCAGGTGCAGGATTGCGTCCTCCCACCGATCCGCTCGATGCCGACACCGACGACGACACGCTGAACGATGGAGTAGAGACCAACACCGGCACCTATGTTAGCGCCTCCGACACCGGCACCGACCCGACGGATGCTGATCACGATAACGATGGACTGATAGACGGTGTTGAGACGGGCACCGGTGTCTTCGTCGACGAATCCGACACCGGGACCGACCCGACGGTGCTTGACAGCGATGGCGACGATGCCGAAGATTGGTACGAGGTCGCCGCCTCCTTCACCGACCCGACCAAGCCGGGCGATAGGCCGGTGGTTCCGTATCCCCTCCCGGATCCGGACGACTCAACCGGCAGCACAACCGAGCCGGTTAAAGTGTATATTATGTCCGGCCAATCCAACATGGTTGGATTCGGAAGGGTCGGCGGAACGGAACTGGGAACCCTAAATACCATTACGAATGTAGAGAACAAGTTCCCGAACCTGGTCGATGAGGCAGGAGCGTGGACTGTTCGTAACGACGTGATGTACCGCGGGGTGATCAGCGCGATTGGCGACGGCCCGCTTACACCACGCTTTGGTGCCAATTCTTCCTCGTTCGGACCTGAACTGGGTTTCGGTCATGTGATGGGATACTACCACGACGAACCGGTTCTGCTCATAAAAACTTCCATCGGCAACAGGTCTCTGGGCTGGGACTGCCTGCCACCGGGCAGCGCACGGTTCGACTACGACGGCAAAACATACGCCGGATATGGGGACAGCACAGGCTCCTGGCCGATTGGCGAAGAGCCGGATCCGCCGGTTCCGGGCCAGTGGTATGCCGGCAAGCAGTACGACGAATACTTCATGGACGAAAGCGATTGGGCCCCCGCAGCCGGATCGCCGGTCTTTAACGTGACAGACATTCTGGACAATTTCGCCTCCGAGTACCCGGAGTACGCCGCGCAGGGATTCGAAATCGCAGGCTTCGTCTGGTGGCAGGGACACAAGGACCAGGGCGAGCCATATGCCTCCCGATACGAGTTCAACATGGTCAACTTCATCAGGAAGCTGCGGCAGTACTACGAAAACCGATATCCGGCCAACATCGATCCGAACGCTCCCTTCGTGCTGGCCACCATCGCCTTCGGCGGCTGGGATCTCTCAGGAGCCGGTCTGACCGTTGCCAATGCCCAGCTTGCCGTCAGCGGCGAGACGGGCAACTATCCCGAGTTCACCGACAACGTCAAAACCATGGAGGCCCGCAGCTACTGGCGCAACTTCGGTCCGAGCAATCAGGGCTACCACTACAACCACAACGCCGAGACATACATGCTGGTCGGCGATGCCCTCGGTCGAGCCATGGTCGAGCTGCTGACGACTGATTATTCAGTTTTTGGCGACTGCAACAGAGACGGCAGGGTGGACTTCAAAGACATTGCCGCCCTGGCTTTATATTGGTCGCAAACCAACTGCGGTCAATGTGGCGGTGCCGACCTCACCGGCGACGAACAGGTCGATAATAGAGACGTGGACGCTGTAGTAAAATACTGGCTGACGGCTACGACTATACCGCCACTGCCGGAGCAGGCGAGCAATCCGAATCCGACTGATAATGCTTTGGGTCTTGCTACAACTGCTGATTTAAGCTGGACGGCAGGTTCCGATGCAACATCACACGATGTCTACCTTGGCACAACAAATCCACCGCCTTTTATATGCAACCAGACTACTACAACATTTGATCCCGGCGATTTGTCTGAGGCCACCAAGTATTACTGGCGAATAGACGAGATTAATGGCTGGGGTAAAACGGAAGGCACGGTTTGGAATTTTACGACTATGATGTCTCCGCCACCTCCACCGCCGCCGCCACCATAAACAGTTTGTTACGACGGGTTGCCTGTAATAAGAATCAGGATTACAACACGATCAGCATCAGTTGTTGATTGTGGATAAACTTTGATAGTGGCTAACGTCAAGATTGGTGAAAAGAACTGTGTAGTAGTAAAAAATCTTCGAATTTGGATACCCACTGAAAAGCCATGATAAAAAGAATTGTAAAGGGATACGGTTTGCGACAGTTCTTTCGTTCATTTCGGCCACGCCAATGGAAACGTCTCAAGACGTGAATGAGCACCAACATGTCCGTCGAGAAATGCACAGTTTCCTTTTCCGCCCAGCCAGTCCGCGGTCGGTGCATGATGGAACCCAGCGATGACGTCCCAAAAAGCTCCCACGCCCTTTGGTCCCGGCTTAATCAGGTGATGGCTGCCGTTAACCGTAGGATGGCTGAGCCAGTTACTTATCATGCTGTCGCTGCCGGGAACCATAAAAGTATCGTT
>JABAHP010000318.1_pt2 | contig 19980 bp, 17 predicted proteins | sample 7062081 | NCBI WGS metagenome assembly JABAHP01 (sample SAMN14534357, study PRJNA622989) | marine sediment metagenome | biome: marine biome [ENVO:00000428]; feature: marine pelagic biome [ENVO:01000023]; material: deep marine sediment [ENVO:00002113] | place: India: Gulf of Kutch | collected...
TAAAAGGACTTCAAAACTTAATCTATACAAAAGTTTAATAACAAATGTGCTAAATTTATTTAATATCAAACGAGAGTTCGATGATTTATGGTAAAAGGATTAGAATATGAATTTGAAGTGAGAGAAAAGCCAACTTTTTCTTATATTGAGGTGGCTATGCAGAAAGGTCAGGAAATCCAATGTGAAGGAGGTACAATGATATTTTTTGATCCTACATTAGAGATTTCTACAAAGAAAGCAACTAAAGGATTCTTGAAATCTCTTAAAAGAGTTCTTGCTGGTGAAACATTTTTTATGAATACATTCAAGGCATTGGATGATGGTAGCTTAGGATTAGCTCCCGCATTCCCAGGTGATCTAAAGCATATTCCCTTGAATAAAAATGACAGTTGGATTCTATTTAGTGGTTGTTTTTTAGCAAGTTCAATACATTTCGAAACAGAAACTAATTTCTTGGGTATGAAAAGGTCATTTTTTGGTGGAGAAAGGGCATTTTATCTGCAAATAGATGCGTTCAATGGTCCCGGTGATTTATTTGTCGGAGCAATGGGCGCGATTCTTGAAATTGAATTAGCAGCTGGTGATGTATTTAACTGTGATAATGGGCATTTAGTGGCGATGGAATCTAGCGTATCATTCGATATCAAGAGAGTAGGAGGATTAAAGTCAACATTCCTCTCTGGAGAGGGAGTAGTTGCACAACTAACTGGTCCGGGAAAACTAGTAATGCAATCTAGAAATCCCCGTGAATTTGCATTATGGCTGTATAATTTCATGCCGAAACAAAGAAGCACTTAGATTTCTTAATTATTAAAATTTTATACTTTTTTTTTTAACACCATTTCATTTTATTAGGATTCTCAAGTTTAATTAAAGTGTAGAGACAAAAATTTATATATTTACAGTACTTTAAGAGATTTGAGACGAGTGAGATTTGGAGCTGACGGTAGGTTTAACCTGCTGAGGAACCTCACCCCACACTCCAAGCAAGGTGTAGAAAACTACTACGGTGAGAACCGTAATTTAGCAACTGAAACGACACTGCCTTCTTACGCATATTAATGACTTGGATATAAGCCAGAGAAATTGTAGGAAGGAATGGTTGGAACGAGCTAAAACCTTGGTGCAAGGCCAAATGAAAGCGATAAAGTACTTGGAGCTAGCTTTAGGTAGGCCGCTTAGTTTGATGCTCCAACTGATATCCGGTGACGGGATCAGTACAGAAGGGTGGGTATAAATCTCAAGCGTCTCATCAATTATTCCTTTGGAAATCCACATTTTGAGCATTTCCATCCAATAGGCATATCGATTTCTACTTCATTTCCACACTCTAAACATACCCAATGTGCCTTTTCACTTGGAATACTATGAATTTCATAATTTTTAGGTTTAAAGACTTTACGTTTAAAATAAGCTTTGGAGCGACCACAAGAGCCACATTTCCAATCGTCTGGTAATTCTTCTAATGGAACTTCATACCCACATTCCATGCATACCCACCCTGATATTTCTTTCCACGTTTAAAGAAAGCATCATCACCAACTAACTTCAGAAGTTTCCCATATCTTTCAGAATGGTGTTTTTCAGCTTTCATAATTGCCGTTACTCTTTTAGCAATGTCAGGGTACCCTTCTTTTTCAGCAGTTTCGACTATATCAGGATATAGTGTTTGCCATTCCATATTTTCTCCGGCGATTGCTGATTTAAGATTTTCAATTGTATTTCCTAGGGTTGTAGGAAAGTCTGCATCAGGGAGCACTTTCATTTCATCAAATTCTTCTTCTTTCTTAAATTGTTGAAGCATTTTATAGAACCAACTACCATGTTCCTTTTCTTGATCTGATGTTTCATCAAAAATCTTTGAAATCAACACATATCCTTCTTTTTTTGCTACTTTAGAGAAATAGTTATATCTGTTTCTAGCCTGGGATTCACCAACATATGCTGTATATAATTTTTTAGCGGTTTCTTTCATAATTTTAACCTCAATTTTTTTTATTGGAATTTTCTTAATATATGAATATCTCTGGATTAATAACATTTCGCCTTTATTTTAACTTTTTTACTTATAATTTAAAGAAAAAGCATATTTGATATGTATACAATAGAAGTTATAATAAATTAGTCAAATTTTGCCCGTATTATGATCGGTTACGAGGAATCAAATCCTAGTGATTTGGATATAAACCAAGTGATTAAAGAATTTTCAAAATTTTTTNNAAAATGAAATACATATTTAGAATTCCAGATCGATTATTCAGAAATGAAAAAGGTGTTGATTTAATCCAAAAGGAATCTAGCATATTGAATTTTCTAAAAAATCATATTTCAATACCCATTCCACAGCCTTTATTCATTTCTCTAACTGAGGATTTTCCATTCATCGGATATGAAAAGATTCCCGGTGTATCTCTTTCGAGTATATTTTCTAAGACTGACGCATCTTATAGACGGAAAATAGCTGAACAAGTGGCATCTTTTCTAAATGTTTTACATTCAAAATCGATCTGTAAAAGGTTTACTGAATTATTTCAAATACGGGAACCATTGAGAGGAGATTCGTACAAACACTACTGGATAAAAAGACTAGAGAGATTGAGGAAAATAGTTTTCTCAGAAATAAAACCCTTTGAACAGGAATGGTTAGAAAGAGTTTTTGATGATTTCCTTTCGAATGAAAAAAATTTTCATTTCTCACCAAATCTCATCCACGGAGATTTCGATACTTCAAACATTCTAGTGAATTCTGATACCACTATACCAGAAATCACAGGCATCATTGATTTTGAAGAATGTTCTATATATGATCCTGCATATGACCTCCAATTCTTCGATGAAGGTCCTGAATTTCTAAACACACTCCTTTTAAAATATGAGTATTCTGATGATCCTTCTTTACATTCTCGGATGAAATTTCTCTATTGTAGAACCTGTATTGAATACTTAGAATTTGGTATTGATCATGATCGTACGGGCATGATCGAAGCTGGAAAACGGATGTTAAAGAAAAATATGAGAATTTTTCCTGTTTAATTTGCCAATGAAAAAAGAGGGATTAATAATAAATATCTATCTTTAGTTTTTTCCATGTTTTACTGGGTATCCTCTTCTATTCCACATTATCATCCCTCCTGTCAAGTTTCTAATGTCCTTAAATCCTGATCGTGCCAAAATTTGGGCAGCCATCATAGAGCGTGAACCTGAATGGCAAATAGCAATAATTTCTTTATCTTTATATTCGTTTATGGCATCTGTATTACTTAATAATTCACCTAAAGGAAACAATCTGGTATTTTTAATATGTCCTCCATAATATTCCTGAGGTGTTCGAACATCAATTAATAGAGGGGGTTCATCTTCAGTTTCAAGACGTTCATAAAGTTCTTCAGCAGTAATATCTGATACTGGGGGGGCGCCTGGAGAGCGTAATTCCCTTCGGCTTGCTTGTTTTTTTGGGAGTATGACCTCAACCTTAGGCTGAATTTTTTCTATTGCTGCAATTAATTTTCCTTCTTCTTTTCCTAAATATATTAATTTCACAGCTTCATTTAATTTGGAGTAAGCTTCAACACTAGATTTAAATCCTGGATCAGTAGCATAAACTTTTAATTTTTTATTTTCTGGTAATGTTTCAAGGGATTTGATCATTGCATTCAATGGACCAGGGCACGCTAAACCACTACAATCTACAACTACAAATTCATCATTTTCAGATGATTTTTCTTTTATATATTCTTCCATGATGGATTCTGAGCTTCCACACGCAGCAACAATATCTTCTGTTTTAGAAGTTGCAATCTCCAAAATTTTGTACCCTCCTGTAAGCGAATAAACTTGTTTAAAACCTGATTGGAGCAATATTCTGGCAGCTAAGTAGCTTCGATATCCTACCTCGCAATAAATATAAGTTGGTTTATCTTTGGATAATTCATAAAGTTTTTCTCGCAGATTATGAAGTGGAATATTTTTAGAACCTTCAATCCTTCTGGCTTCATGTTCTCTTTTAGTTCTAACATCAAGAATTGTTAAATTATTTTGTCTCAATTTTTCAATCTCATCCCAATGCCATATTGGCATATCTCCTCTTAAATAATTGGAGGCTACAAAACCCGCCATATTTACTGGATCTTTAGCTGAACTAAAAGGTGGGGCATAAGTTAACTCCAATTCTTCTAAATCAAAAACAGTTCCTCCAAATTTAATCACAGTTGAAATAACATCAATCCTTTTTTCTGCTCCTGAACCACCTACAGCTTGAGCACCTAAGATTTTACCTGTTGGTAATTCGAATAAAAGTTTTAAAGTAATTGGTGTTGCTCCTGGATAATAACCAGCATGATTATTTGGGTGGATATAGACTTTATCATATTCAATTTCAGTATCCTTTAATTGTTTTTCTGTTAATCCTACAATAGCAACTGTTGCATCGAAAACTTTGACAACTGAAGTTCCCAAGATACCTTTATATTTAATTTCTCTCCCTGCAATATTGTCTGCTGCTATTCTACCTTGTTTATTCGCAGGACCCGCTAATGCTATAGAAATAAATTCATTTGTCTGATATTGTTTAACTTGGACAACATCTCCAACTGCATAAATATTAGGGTCTGATGTTTGCATTTTTTCGTTTACAACTACATTTCCTCTTGGTGTTAAATCTAAACCCGATTCTTTAGCTAATGTACTTACTGGTCGTATTCCAATAGCCATAACGACTAAGTCGGCTTCAATTTCTCTTCCATTCTTTGTTTTTACAATTGGTTTATCCCCTTCAGTCCGACCAAATGATTCTACTGGATCTTCAAGAATTAGACATACTCCATTTAAAATTAATTCTTGATGGATAAGGTGAGCCATCTCTTTATCTAATGGAGGCATCACTTGGTCAAGCATTTCAACGATTTTTACTTTAACACCTTTCATAACTAAGTTTTCAGCCATCTCAAGACCAATAAAACCTCCACCAATAATTACTGCCTTTTTAATATGATATTTTTCGACAAAATCTCTTATTTTAACAGCATCAGGTATCGTCCAAATAGTATGATATGGAATATATTCAAGGCCAGAAAATTTTGGTACAACAGGACTTGAACCAGTGGCTATGATAAGGTAATCGTAATCAAGAGTATATTCTTCATTATTTAACAAATCTCTAATAACGACAAGTTTATCTTTTCTCTTGATTGAGATCACTTCATTATTAACTCTAACATCAATATTAAACCAACTTTTAAATCGACGTGGAGTCACTAACTCAAGAGTGCTTCGTTCTTTAATTACATTTCCAACATAGTATGGAAGCCCACAATTAGCAAACGATACATAAGGACCTTTATCAATTATGATAATCTCAAAATCTTCTCTTAATCTTCGTAAACGAGCTGCTGCTGAGGCACCACCAGCCACTCCCCCAACTATAACTAATCTGGTCAAAATAATCAGTAAAAAATATTTTATTTATCTACAATGAGTTGAGTATTGTTAAAAGACATATCTCTTTCAACAAATATGAATTAAAAAAATAAGTATTGTATTCTAAAAAAAATTAACCTCTATAATCTAGTATTATTACGACATCCACAAATAGCTCATAATTTTCATCTTCGTCGAAATCATGTATTATAACTTTTTCTACTTCATCCAACTCTCCTTTAACCTCATTCAACTCCGATTGGTGTAATATCTTAACATCAGATTGCTTTAATTTCTTTGCTAATTCTACAGTTCCTGGGATTTCCTTTGCAGAAGTAACTACAATAACTCTTCCTGTATATTCAGTTAATTTAAGTGCTAATTCTAAAGATTCATCACCAGTATCAACAATTAAAGTTCTCTTCTCTCTTAGTTCTTCAAGATCAGGTTCTTCCAGATAAACTCCCTTCCCTTTAAAATCATCTATTCCTAATATTACTCGTACGTCTAGCTGACATGAAGTTACAACTTCTACTTCTGGTTTTGTACCCTCCCGGTAATTATTAATTGCAGCTTTTAAAGCATCTGCGGCTAGATTAGAGCAATGCATTTTGATAGGAGGTAATCCATCTAATTCTTCCGCTACATCACTTCGTGTAATATCATATGCAGCATCAAGTGTCATTCCCTTAGCCATTTCAGTTACCATTGACGAAGTGGAAACGGCAGACCCACAACCAAAAGTTTTGAATTTAATATCGTTAATGATTTCTTCTCCTTTATCATTTTTCCCTACTTTAATGAAAATTTCCATTAAATCTCCACATACAGGGTTTCCAACTTTTCCGTATCCATCAGGGTTTTCTATTGAGCCTACATTTCGTGGATTTCGAAAATGGTCCATAACTTTATCAGTATATTTATGTACACTCATTTAATTTTCCTCCTCTTTTAATTTTTTTAATAAATCTGAAGGTGTAAGTGGTGATAAAATCCTTAGCCTTCTTACTACTCCAGGTAAAACTTCTATAATTCTATCAATATCTTTTTCTTCTGTAAATCTTCCTAAAGTTAACAATAAACTCCCATGTGCTTCTTCATGTAATAAACCACATGAGATAAGCGTGTGAGATGGTTCTAAAGTTTTTGAAGAACATGCAGAACCTGTAGCTACTTCCACTTTTTCATCTTTTAAAGAGAGAAGTAATGATTCACCTTCAATATAATCAAACCTGAAATTAGCATTGTGTGGCGTCCTTTTCTCAGGATGACCATTTAAATATGATTTAGGTATCTTTAAAACTTCATTAATTAATTTATCTCGCAAAATTTTTAGCCTAGCAGCTTCTTCATTTATTTCTGCCTTCATTATTTCAGCTGCTTTAGCAAATCCTATTATCCCAGGCATATTCTCAGATCCAGACCTCATACCTTTCTCTTGACCTCCTCCAATAAGAACCGGGTTTACTCTTACGCCTTTCTTAAGGTATAAAGCTCCTACTCCTCTTGGACCATAAATATCATTCGATGAGATAGATAATAGGTCAAAGGGAACGTTTTGTACATCAATAGGTATAGTACTTTCAGTTGCTACTGCATCAGAATGAAACCAAATATTTTTTTTCTGCGTAATTTCAGTTATTTCTTCAACAGGCTGAATTGATCCTATTTCATTACTTGCGGTACAAATCGAGATCAAAATTGTCTCATCAGTTATTAAACGTTCTAATTTAGCTAGGTTAATAATTCCAAATCTGTCAACAGGAACTCTACTCACTCTAAATCCTTGTCTCTCTAAGTATTTACCAATATTTAATATCGAGATATGCTCAATTTCAGAGATAATAACATGATTTCCTTTTTTCCGATTACGAAGGACTCCGCCGATTATCCCTAGATTGTTTGATTCAGTAGCTCCAGAAGTAAAAATGATGTTATCAGGACTTGGAGCATTAATAAATTCAGCAATCTTATAACGAGCTTTCTCTAAAGAATTAGTTGCATTGTATCCAAAATTATGTAAAGAAGATGGATTTCCAAATTCATTAGTGAAATACGGTTTCATAACTTCAAACACTCGAGGATCTACAGGCTTTGCTGCTTGGTAATCTAAATATATGCTCAACTTTTTTCACTCTGATTTATTTCATTTTTTTGAACACAAAAATTAAATCTTCGCCATCTTTATTAAATTCTACTACTTTCGTATCAGTTCTTTTTGCCCATCTTTTAAGGTCTTCTTCTGCTGCGGGATCATCTGCAAGAACTTTAAAGCATTGCCCTACATTTAAAGTTTCACTTAAATTCCGAACTTCAAATAATGGTTCTGGACAATATAATCCACGAGTATCCAGTTCACTTTCAATTTTAATTTCTTCACTTTGTTCTTCATTCATTTTTTTAACCTCACGAGAACGATTCTATTATAACTTTTTCCTTGAGATATAAACGATTCAAAAAGAGTATAAATCTTCGGATTATAATTTAATATACTTTAATAATAACTAAGAAAAATGTATAAAATGCATAGAAAAAGGAATTTATAATTTATAAATTCTTGAGAGCTAATTACTATTAGACAAAAAAAAAAGAAAAAAACTCAAAAAAAGAAGAAATAATTCATTCTATTCCAGCAAGTTTTTTAATATGTTTTACTCCATCTACCGCATCATCAGCGAAATCATCTGCTCCAAGCTTTTTTGCAAGCTCCATATTTAATGGAGCCCCTCCAACGATTAACTTAACCTTATCTCGAAGTCCTGCTGCTTGTAAGGCCTCATGAACAACTGCTATATGTTCTACAGTCATAGTTAATAAAGAACTAAGTGCAACTATTGTGGCTCCAGATTCTTTTACTTTTTCAACTATTGTATTTTCATCAACATCCATACCCAAATCATATATTTCAAAACCAGAACTTAACAGGAGAGACCCTAAAATATTTTTTCCAATGTCATGGTTGTCTCCTTTCACTGTAGCTATAATTATTTTCACTTTATCTTCTGCTTTATCTGATGCAGCTAGCGCAGGTTTCAAAATATTAAAGGCTTCCTTCATGGTCTCTCCAGCCAAAACAAGCTCGGTTAAATAATATTCTTTTTCCTCATAACGACGTCCAACCTCATCCATACCTTTTGTTAAAGAATTCAGTACATCAAATGCATCTTTTCCTTCATCTAGTGCTTCTTTTACTGCGTCAGCAATATCATCTACCTCTAATTCAATAACCAAATCAGTTAATTTTTCGAAATCCACTAAAATCTCCTTTCTGTATCTTGCATAAATGGTAATTAATATTAAAGTAAATTAAATTTCTCCTTTAAATCTTATTTTAATAAAAAAATATGGCATCAAAAATTGCATATCTTCAAAAATTTAAAAAGAGAGAGAGGGAGATGAGAAAAAAACAAAATCTCAACACGTTTGTTTAAGATTTTGTAAAATTTAGTTTAGTTACCATTTTAATTAGGAAATTCCACGAAAAAGGGAATTCCTTTTTTCATTAGGGGATATTATTTGTATTTTCTCAATCTTCCCTCTATTGTATAATTATGATACTTTAATATTTAAAGTTAATTTAACAAATGCTAATATATCTAAAAATCATATATGAAACTTTCACTATATAATGGAAGTACTTTTCAGACTATCATTACAAATCATCAATTTCGACACTAAAGATTTAAATAAAAAATAATTATTTACATCGTGCCAGAATTAGATAATTCATCAGATGATATTGAGCAAGAGAATTCTGTGAAAGAGAATAAAATTATCTCAAAAAATGATTTTTTAAAAGAAATAAGTTCTAAATATGCCATTGTCTGTGAAGATCTATTTAAAGATTATGAAATTGGAGATTTTATTGTTCGAGCTGTTGATAATGTATCTTTATCAATTCATAATGGAGAATTTTTAGTCATTAAAGGTCCTAGCGGTGCAGGAAAGACTTCATTTCTAAACTTGATAGGAGGGTTGGATTCCCCTAATAGGGGTGTTTTGTATTCTTTTGGTGTAAAAATTTCAGATATGGAAGAGGAATCTTTAACAACTTGGAGACTTTTAAATACAGGTTTTATTTTTCAAAATTACAATCTTATAAGTACTCTTACTGCTGAGGAAAATGTTATGTTTCCAATGAATCTTTCAGGAGTAGCTTTTAAAGAACAAAGAAAACGCGCAGAAGAATTATTAAGAAAGATGGGCCTTCATGAACGGAGAGAACACCTTCCATTTCAACTTTCTGCTGGAGAACAACAGAGGATCGCTATAGCCAGAGCGCTAGCAAATGATCCCCCCATGATCTTAGCTGATGAACCAACAGCTAATCTAGATAAGAAAACAAGCCAATTTATTAGAGATCTCTTTAAAGAGTTAAAAGATGATATTAGAACAATTATAATCGCAACACATGATGATTATTTAATAAATTTAGCTGATAGAATTCTCTCGTTTGATGATGGTAAAATTATAGATGAAGAAATAATAAGAAAATTCGAATAGAAATTATAAAAAATATGTCGTCATTTGATTTTGCACTGAAAGACTTGTATCGGAAAAAAAAGTCTAATTATCCATTTTTAATTATTATAATATTAGTAGTCACAATTACAGAATTCTTAATTTATTTTACCTCTTCCCTAGGATTGAATATTTTTATTCAATCTACATTTCTGAATCCCTATTATTTCACAAGTGGAGTTAGTCTAGTTTATAAACAGTTTAATACATTAATTCAAATCTTATTAATAGCTTTAACTGTCGGTATTGTGGTTGGTGTAAGTACTACATTAATTATTTCTAAAAAGAAAGATATCGCTATAATGAAATCTTTAGGAACACTTCCTCGAAAATTATATAGTTTTTATTTACTTGAAGTATATATTTTATTTTTCATTGGTTTTGTATTAGGTTTAATTTTTGGACTAATAATATTCGGAATATTTGCTTTAGTTATGTTTTTTTTCAACTTTCAAATCATCTTTTACTTTGATTTCTTCTACACTTCATTTATTTTTTTCCTTTGTATATTTGGGATTTTTTTTGTGAGTGGTTATACAATCAGGAGAATAGGAAAGCAAAAAATAATCCAGACTTTCTCTAAAGACATTCCTTACAACTACAATGCAGGAAAACCTTTAAAACTTATTCCTAAATGGTTAACTTCATTTGGTTTTAATTTTAAAATTGCTGTTGTTAATACAATGAGAAAAAAAGGTGAATTTAAGAGATATATAATTCTTTTTTCTATTATTGGAATTTTAATATTTACACTAGGTATTGGAACAATCGTTATCAATTTTTCCTCTCAGGAATGGATAAATAAATCACAAAGCGAAAATATTGTGATTATAGGACATGAAGATGTTGTATATAACTATTCCTTAATGTATAGGATGTTTTCTGATCCCTCCCTTTTAGTTGACAAGGCAAGCATAAATTTCACAGATTCAGAATACTTCTTTAACTTGAGTGATGTACAAATATTAAATAGTATTGATGAAATTGAAAAGATTGATGAAAGAATAATAAGTTTTTATGATGTAGAAGAACTTACTGGAACATATATAGCAGAAGATGGTTCTTATATAACTGTTGGCCAGGATCGAGAAGGGAATATTCCAATAATGGGAGTAAATCCTCAGAATATAATACAAAATTTTGAAATTGAAGGGAGATTTTTTACTGATGAGGATGCTTATGATAATATGACTATTGCTGATGGATTAGCTCAAAACTTTTTTGATGTTCCCTTATTTCAAAGACTAGAACTTTCTGGGCTTAGTAAAGTATTTCATATCGCTGGAGTAGTTATCGATAGTTTTTATTCTGGGTGGAGTGGATATATAGGTATTAATGAATCAAGGAACATATTAAACCTGGTTAGTGATGAGGTTAATTTAATTATGTTAAAGCTAAATCCTGGAACTTATGAGGGAATTAGTGAAACACTTGGAAATGTCACCAATTCTATTGGAGAAGAATTTACATACTTAAGATTAGATCAAGTATTCCAAGCAAATGTAAATTTCGTGAGCTCCTTATCTATATACCCAATAATATTAATTTTAGTAATATCAATCATAGCAATTTTATCATTGTATAATTATCAAAAATCAGGAATATTAGAGAAAGCTCAAGATTTTCTAATTATGCGGGCTATTGGTTCAAAAACTAGGTCACTAAAAAGAACACTTTTTATAGAGTCAATTTTCGTCATATTTCCTTCCTTATTACTAAGTTTAGGAATTGGAATGATGGTAAATTCGTTATTTCTTTTTAAACAAGTGTATTTACCTCCTTTATACATACCATTCCTTTTCTTCTTAGTCTTATTTTTGATTTTTTTGATATTTAACTTCTTAAGCCTTTTTCCTATTATGAAGAAAATAAATAAATTTTCTATTAAGGATTTTTGTCTGTACTAAACATTTTTATTTTAGTAATAAAATAAGTTGGGTATGGATTTGTTAAGTTAACTTTTAATTTCTAAAATTTTATTATTCTAATATAAAGGTGATTCTTTGTAATGTCTGAAGATGCGTTAAAAGCCCGGATCAATGATTTAAAGGTAGAACTTGAGAGAAAAGATATGGAGATTCATAATCTCCTTGATAGAATTGAGGAACTTGAAGACAATATCATGAGATTAGAAGCTCTTATTCCAGAAGAAGATAACAAAAAAAAAACCAGGAAGCAGCAAGCAGTTGATTCGAAATTAGCTATTGAACTTGATGAAAAAGATAGACAAATTCGAGATTTGAAGAATAGTATGGGATTCTTACGAAAGGAGAAAGTACAACTTCAACAAGAATTTGATTTACTAAAATCTCAACATAGCGAATCTTCAGTTATAAGAGTTGAAGATCTAAGAAGTGCTCCACCTCTTAATATGTTAGTAAAAGAACTCCAAGATAAAGTTAACAATTATCGTTCAATAATTAATAAACTAAGATCCCAGAATGTTGGAAACGAAGATTTAAGCGAACAATTAAGTCAAAGAGAAGAAGAAATTGATATTTTAAAATCAGAAAATTTGGATTTACAGCAAAAATTAATGGAATTTGACGTTGAATCCAGTAAAACAGGCCAAGATTCAATAAAAAAAGAGTTAATCAATGATCTTCAGGAACAATTAACTAAATCTAAAAAACAGATAAAGGATTTAAAGTTAAAAATTGTAAAATCAGACAAAAAAAGTAAAAAATATGAAAAAGATATTACTAAAATAAAAGAGTTTAAAAAAGAGATCAATGAGCAAAAAGATCTTGTAAAAGAAAAGGATAATAAAATTAAAGATTTGAAGAAAGAAATTATTTCATTACAAAAAGCAGAAATTGCTGCGAATTTTGAACAAGATGACGTTGCTTCAAATGAAATGATGAAAACTTTGCAAAATGATCTTCAAAATAAGCTAAATAAAGCAAAACAGCGGATCCAATCCTTAAAAGTGGAACTCAAGAATCTACAAGAAGTAAAACCTATTCAATCTGCGCAACCTCAAGGTGAGCTAGAAGGAAAACTTAAAATGCAAAGAGAGATGGCAATCTTTCTTCAAAAACAATTAAAAACAAAGGAAGAAGAAATTGAAACGATCAAAAATGAGGCTGTACAAATAAAAGGAAAGTATAGACAATTAGAGAATCAGTTGAGGTTAAAAGAGGAAAAGCTTAATGATTTTCAACGACAATTGGATAGTTTTAATATTCAGACTCAAGTGCAGCATATAAAAGAAGATCCTAACTTAGATTTGAGAGTCAGAGAGTTAAAAAATAGACTTGAAAATTTAGAAAAATTGAATAATGAACAAAAATTAGAGATTGCTCAGTTAAGAAAAAGAACGTAAACTTGTTATAATGGAGCTTATTATATTAGGAAGTTCAGCAGCAACTCCTCTTAAAGAAAGGAACTTACCCTCTATTGCATTAAAATACAGAAATCAAATTCTTTTATTTGACTGTGGAGAAGATTTCCAACGAAAATTTGCTGAAGCTGGTTTAAAATTTAATAAACCTATGAAAATATTTATTACTCACTTTCATGGTGACCATCTTCTTGGGCTTCCTCCCTTCCTATTTCGTTTAAGTTTAAATGGTAGAACTGCACCAATGATATTATTCGGCCCCAGAAATCTTTTTCTTTATTTATATATCCACAGAAAAATCCTTGGCTTAAAAGCTCAATATCCTCTCAAAATTGTTGAAATCGACCATCAAAATCAGAAACTGATAGAGTATGAGGGTTTAGAATCTGGAATACCAAAGAGAACACTCAATCTTGAAGGTAATATGATTTTTGACTCAAAATATTTTGCGATAAAATATGCTGTTGTTGATCATTCTATAATCGCTTTCGCATATGCCTTTATTGAAAAACCAAGATACGGTAAATTCATTCCCGAACGTGCCAGAAAACTGGGCATCCCAGAAAGTAACCTTTGGAAAAAATTGCAAGAAGGACAAATAATAGAATTCAATGGAAAATTGATTGATCCGGTTAAAGAAGGGATTGTTGGTCCTCAGAAACCAGGAAGAAAGATATGTTATTCTGGAGATTTGAAACCTTGTGAATCTTTAATAGAGTTAGGCAGGGATTCAGATATTTTAATTCATGAAGCAACTTTTGCTGAAGCTTTAGCAGAAACTGCTGAAGAGAAGAAACATTCTACATCTGTAGATGCTGCCAATGATGCAAAAAAAATGAACGCAAAAAAACTTATTTTAACTCATATCTCTGCTAGATACCAACACGACGCTTTAATACTATTAGAAGAAGCTAAGGAAATTTTCCTAAACACAATTTTAGCAGAAGATTTACTTAAAATTGAACTTAAATAAGTTAATATTAAAAATAAGATGATAAATAAATATCTAGGTTTCTAAATGCCACCTGCAATGTGTGGCAGGATGATAATTTCATCTTCTCTACCAATTTTCGTTTCCGGAGTTGCTTTTTTCCCATTTACAAGAATTCCAAAATATTTATCCTCTAAGTTGAGTTCTTTCAGTAAATCAGCAACAATCATAGCTTTATCTGGTTTAAAAGTTTCGTACAATCCAGTGTCTAATAATTCACTAATCTGTTTCATTTTATTATAAACACCAATTTAATATTTTTAATTATTTATTATATGTTTGTAATTATATTTAATATTATTTCTTTTGTTTTATTCGTTTTAGAAAACAATGAATTCATAGATTTGAAATGTTTATTAAACTTTTTTCAATTATTCAGCAATTATTATAACATCTCTTTGAATTAACTACGTTTTATTCACTCAAAAATGAAAATCCAATTTTTTTTATTACTACATTAATTTCTATATATAGGCTTTACTTATTTGAGGAGATAATAAAATTATTGAAGAAGAAGATTTCGTAGATTACACTGAAGTTTTAGATAAACTTAGAAAATATGAATCTAAAATAAAACAAATTACAGATCCAATAGAAAAACAAAAGAAAATACAAGAAATGGTTTCAGAGTCAATCAAATTTTCTGATGAGATTGCTCAATCTGGAGAATTTTTTGAAGCTGGAGAATTCCTGTTTTCTGTTGCTGAAATGATGGAAATTATCGAGTTTTCTGAAGCTATTAAATTATATAATAAAATAATTGAATTATATAAAAAACAAATTGTTGATTATAAACTCCAAGCGAAATTACATGAAATTGCTGAACTATATTTAAGAATCGCTGAAATTTATCATGAAAAAATCAGAGATTATCAATCTGAGAAAAAAAATATTAAAAGCAGTATAAAATTTTTAAAGCAAGAAAGTGATCTTTTAAAAGAATTTAATGAAACCAGAAAAATTGCTCAAAACTATCAAAATATAGCTGACTTATATCTGAAATTCTCTGATTTCAATAATGCAATAGAATTTTATGAAAAAGTTATTAATATTTCTAAAAATCATAATTATTTTGATATGCTGTCCTTTTCTTATCAGCAAATAGGTTCTTGTTATGAAGAGATCGATGATTATAATAAATCACAAGATATTATATTAGATGGTGTTGAATTCTTCTCTACTCTCGCAACAAAATTCGAAGAGAAAAATGATAATCTAACTTTAGCTCAAATTTACCAAATTTTAAAAAATTTAAATAAAATTTTGGACAAGCAAGATCAATATTCAATATTCTCTAAAAAAGAAGCTGGTGCATATATAGACTTAGCAGAAACCCTAGAAAAGGCACCGGAAAATTATTATAAAATCGCACGATATTATAGAGGAGCTGGATTATGTTATCAAGATATTCAAAATAATCTAATTGAATGTGCTTCTTGTTTTGTGCTAGCTGGTAATTTTTCAAAAAAAATTGAAGATTACAACCAAGCAGCTACTAATTTTTTTGATGGAGCAAATGTCTTTAAAGAAATGGGTAATTTTGAAATGGCTTATAAACACTTTGTAGAAGCGGGTGATAATTATTGGAAGGTTGGAAGCTTTAATGAATCCACGGAAAGCTATTTAAATGCTTATGATGCTGCAGTTGAAGGAGGCTTAGAATTTAATAGATTTGGAATTTTTAATCAAATTATTAGAGGTTTAAATAAAATCGCCGAAGAAGGATTAAAAAATAAACAATTCTTTACAGCAGCCACACTAATATTAGAAAGTATAAAATTTTATGAACAACTTGATACTGCAAAAGATTTTCTTCTAAGAGAAATGGTTAATAATTTATATCGTTATTATTATCGAGCAGCTAATTTAAAGAAGATTGGTTATTCTCACATCGTACTCAGCTATGTGTTGGCATCAATATCATGCATTTTGATTGGAAAATTAGATAAAGCGTGGAAAGTGATCTCTGAAATAGAATCTGAAGAAACAACCGTAAAAAAATATAAAGAAATAATAAAAATAATGATTGAAAGAGTTTCTCAAGGAAAAGCTATTGATCTAAATAGTTTCCCCTTTGATTTAAAGAGAATTATTGAATCCTCAGAAGAAATAATGTTTCTTTTAAGACTTTTTAAGGGTTTTACATTAAAATAAATTTATCTCACTTTATTTACTTTCTTGTAAATTATTACTGAACCTTGATAAAAACTTAAATATATTAAATGAAATGTTTATGATAATATCAAAAAGAGATTACTGAAATATCTAATATACAAAAATTTAATTAAAAATTAGATAATTTCATTAATCGAATTATAAAGAAGGAATTAATTATGCGAAAAAGTAATAAAGTTATTATCGTATTGGTTTTGAGTATTATTTTTGTTGGCGCAACAATTCCATTTTCTTTAATCATTTTTGGCGGTAGACAACCCGGTCAACCAAATTATGTCCGTATTTATGTCAATTCGACAATATATGATCAAATCAACTCTGATATCACTCAATATAAGCAAGATATTATTAACCAAGGCTATACAGCTGATTTGATTACTTGGTCAAATAATTCTGTGGATGATTTAAAACAAGATTTGATAAATTACTATTCACAAGGACTCATAGGTGCAGTATTAATAGGGAAACTTCCCTATGCCATCGGAAGATATGAAGACTTTAGTTGGAATATAAATCGTACCTTCTCATGTGATTATTATCTTATGGATTTAGATGGAAACTGGACAGACGTAGATGCAAATGGTTATTATGATGTAGGTGCTTCAAATAATAATGTAGAACATAATAATGGAACCGCGAATTGGTTTCCTGAAATTTGGGTAGCACGTATCAGTCCATACACAATATCTAAAGTTGGTTTCAATCCTATTACATCAATAAATAATTTCTTTAATCGTAATCATAATCTTAGAATTGGCCTTACTTATCGACCACATCAAGGATTATTGTATATTGATGATGAATGGGCTAGTTATAGATCTGAGTGGGTAAGTAATTTTACAGCTTACACTGGAGCAAATCTTACATGTGAATCAGATTTTAATTATTTTGCAAATGATACAACTAATTCAGTATATTATCTTTCAAACATATCGAATATATTTCATCCGAATTTTACAAATTATGAACTAGTACATATTATGGCTCATTGTAATGGAACGGAGCAACAATTTGGGATTAATGTATATCAAGGGATGTTTCCAAGTGCTGATGATGGTATTTTAACATATAATGATATCTACAATAATGGACCTCAACCATTATTCTTCAACCTATATTCATGTTTTTCAGCAAATCTTATGATTCCAAATAATATAGGAACACATTATCTCTTTGATGGCCAATCCTTAGTAGTAATAGGATGCTCCAGATCAGGTGGAATGAGTCTTTACCAGCCATTTTATGACTCTCTAAGAGATGGAAAAATATTTGGAGAAGCTTATAAAGATTGGTTTTATGGACCGGAGATAATTCCCCTTAATCACTGGGAAGAGGTATATGGAATGATGTTTTTAGGCGATCCACTTCTCACTATTTATATGACATAATTAATATAAAATGAAACCGATTAAATAACAAATTTTATTAATATTTCTTTTCTTTATTTTTTACATTTTACCAATATTAAGATTGTTTTAATAATGGTCCCTGAAGAAACAAAAAAGATTGTTTTAAGTTTTGATTTAGATAACACATTAATTAATAACAGAGCAGGTATAGTTGCTTCATTTAATTATGCATTAAATAAATACAATTTACCTACAATGGAAACTTCTGTAATAGAAAGTATGATTGGGATCCCATTAAGTGATATGTTTATTGAAACAACAAATCAAGATCCTTCAAAACTAATTTTCGCTTTCAGAGAATATTATAGCGAAAAAGGAATTTTTCAAGCTAATCTATTACCAGGAATTGTGTCCAAATTGAATGAATTAAAAGACCAAAAATTCATTATGGGTATCATAACTTCAAAGAAACAAGAATTAGCACGTAGAGTTGTTGAGATTTTGAATATTCAGAATAATTTTGATTATATTTTAGGAGAAACAGAAGAAACAAAAGAATTAGGAAAATTAGATCCTTCCTTAAAGAAATACCTAAGTAATAAATATCCTAGACATAGAATTATTGTTATTGGAGATCACCCTAAGGATGCAATGCTTTCTAATAATTTAAATTGCCCTTTTATAGGAGTCCTCACAGGAAACCATTCAGCTAATCAATTGAGGGAAGTTAAAGAGGGAAAAACATTAATAATTAATTCAGTTGCTGAATTGGACACTAACATAATATATTCTGTGCTTTGAATTAAAACTCGATTATGACTAATAAATGTTAAAAAAGAGAAAAAAATTAAGTGAAAATAATAAACTTATTCTTTACCCCAAGATTCATATTCTTTCATAAATTCTTCTGGTTTCCATTGAGTATCCATAAACTTAGGGATTCCAGAACTGTCTCTTGGACCTACAACTACAAAAGCATTTGCTTCATCTTCTAAAGCTCCACTTAGACGTGCTGCCATACCAGGAAGTACTAGAATTCTATGATTTACATTATCAAAAGCTCCAAATTCTTTTGCAGCTTCTGCGATTCCACCAGCATTAAACTGACCTCCTGCAACTGCACTCTCAATTCCAATTCCCTCTGTATCAACTACTAAAAGCCAACAATTCAAATTTGCGCCTTGTAAGTCTTGTTCAACAGGAATTTTTGTCATTCTATAATTGCTAGTGACAAAAATTGGATCCATATCACTTGGTTCTCCTATTTTATAAAGCCCAGGATCAACAGCGGGATAAATCCTTGGATCTGAAAAGACACTTTGTCGCAATGTCATCAAAGCTAAAAGAGCCCAAATTTCTTCTTTCTTTTGACCAGTATGTAATACTATAAGATTTGTATCTATTGATTCCATTATTGCTCCCATTATTACTTCTTGATATTGGTGTTCCNNACTCCAATAAGCTGCAGGAACGCCCATAACAGGCCAACTAGCATTCACATCTTCCTTATCTATTGCGGCATTTCTTAATTGCATAATGTTATCATATGTTACAGGAAGATTACCTGGACCAAAATAAGTTCCTGAATCTAAAACAATCTCTTTTACCCCAAATTTTTGTAAAGTAGCACTTAATGACATTAAATCATCCAGATTATTGGAAGTAATAGCTACAGGTAGATTATTTTGAATTGCGAATTTTCCAATCTGTTCCCATGTATCCTTTGTAATGGCATAAAGTAATGGTTTTTTATCCTTAATCGCTTCTGCTGCGCCTAATAAAATATCAGCATTAAAACTACATAACATAATTGGAAGATTGGAAGTCTCAGCAATTTTCTTTGCTGCTAATTTAAACTGTTCAGCGTCTCCAGAAACATTTCTTAAAGCTATTCCATCTAGTGTTAGCACATCTCCAATTCTTTCTATCTTTAAATCTGCAAGATATTTTGCGATTGCTTCTAAATCAACATCATCATCTGCAATTTCCATAAATATTGCTGTTTGATTGTAAAAAGTTAGTTGATGTCGCATTAATATTTCCTCTCCACCGATAGTAACTGCCCTATCTCCAGTTCCAATAATGACAGGTTTTTGGGGAGGGGTTATAAGTGCAATTAACTTATCTCTATTTTTTCCTTGTTTAGGATCTTGCATTAAATGAGTACAATCCTGTGCCGTAACTTT
>JABAHP010005949.1_pt3 | contig 19972 bp, 36 predicted proteins | sample 7062081 | NCBI WGS metagenome assembly JABAHP01 (sample SAMN14534357, study PRJNA622989) | marine sediment metagenome | biome: marine biome [ENVO:00000428]; feature: marine pelagic biome [ENVO:01000023]; material: deep marine sediment [ENVO:00002113] | place: India: Gulf of Kutch | collected...
ACTGACACCGCCGAGTTTTACCTCAGCTACATCAACACCGTTGATCTGCAGATTGTCGGCCGGGTCTACAATGACATGTACGACCAGGCACTGGTGTCAACTCCTGTGGTTTTGCAGGATCCGTCGGTGTTTGACGCGTACGCAGGACCGCTCATCACCGATTCGTTGACAACCACCCTACCGGTCAACACAGAGTTCGTCGGCGTGTTTGCTCGCAGGCAAACCACCACCGGTGGCACTCCGGTTGCGAACTGCGATGTTCGATTTGAGGTCTAAACCAGGGGGAGGGCGTCGGAGCGGGAGACGCTGACTCGACCGCCGACGCCGAGGCCGGCGCCAAAGAGCGTCTGCTTGTCCTTCAGGACGAAGACTTCTGACGCGCCAGGTGGAAGGCGAAACGCATCACCAGCGGTTCCCGAGGGACCGACGATGTCTTGCGACGCTTTGGCCAGAAAGACCATGGTCGCGCTGATGTTGCGCACCAAAACGCGCGTCGGCACCTTCCGCCCCTGCGCAATCGGCGTAGGCAGAGCTCCTCCGACCGAGGTCGGCAGGTTGACGGTCGGGAACGTGGTCTCTTGCATGCGAGTACGCTTACGCTTCGCTCGGCGGAGCCAGCACAAGGAAGTAGCCGATGAACGTGATCTCGACGCGAACGTAGGGAACTGCAACTACGGTTGCCGTGCAATCCTGGTCGGTTGCGCTCGAAATCTCGACGCAGTAACGAGGAAGCACGGTAGCGTCGACCTGCACGTTGAAGCCGGACTGGTTGCTGATCGTGTAGGGGATGGGCCAGCGCCACGTCAGGCTGTCGTCCTCGAGTAGAGGATCAACCAGCTGCATCGCCTTGTTGAGGTTCTGCTCGGTCTCGACTTCCGTGAACTTCAGCCGAACGTGCTTGTTGAGCGTTGTGGGCTGCGGATCGTAAATGAACCTCGGCGTGTCATTGCTGATTGCCGTCAACCGGACGTTGATCCAATGGATCTCGAACGGCTTGGAGGCCGCGTTTTTGAACACGTCCTCGGGAAAGAAGTTGCCGCTGCTATTGGCCGCAACTTCGAGCTCGCCGGGGATCGTGTAGGGGATCCGGTGCTTGATCCACTGGTCGTCGTAGACCTTGGGGACGAGGCCGTCGGACGCGAAAGGAATGGTCATCTCGGCGGGCGCGGGCTGCGGTAGCGGCCACGGCCACTGCGCGGGCCATCCTGCGGGAGGTGGGAGATGCATATCCATGAATGTCGTCCTTCAGTCCTCGTCTGTCGAATCGGTGCGTAACGGTGGGCCGAGCGAGAGTCGCCACCCTCGCTCGGCCGTACCGGGATGGCTGCTAGCGGACGGACCGCTTCTTCAGGCCGCGCTTGATGATGCGCATGTCGACGTAGGCCAGCGCGGTGCCGCCGTCGGCCGCTGCCTGCGCAATCACCAGGGCGATCACCGGAGTGACCTCCATCCGATACTCGAGGAGCTCTTCCTCGTGGATCGGCAGCACCATGGCGATGCCATCACGCGGCGAGGGTACGCCGTTGGTGACGAGCTCGGTCGTGGCGTTGGTTGTGAAGAGCTGTGCGCCGTGACCCTGGGGGTAATCGACCGTCAGACCTTCCGAGTACTTCTTCTGGTTGTACATGTACCTCAGGAAGAGTCTTCGACTCACCTCGAAGAAAGTCCTGAGCGTGAGCGGATCGCTGTACGAGGTCAGGAAGGGCCAGGTCTGGCCGGCGTCCGGGCGGGTGGCGCGGGTGAACTCGACGCCGATCGAGTAGACCATCCACTCGTGGGCCTTGGGGTGACCGTTGAGGCCGGTCGACTCGATGTTCGTGTCGACGAGCGTCATGTTGCGGTTGCCGCCGGTGATCGGCTGCGAGCGGCCGGCGACGAACGCGTTGAGCGTGTCATTGTCGCCGTTCTGAAGCTCGAGAGTCGTCCAGTCGCGATCGTCGATCCAGTCCGCGAGGGCGATCGAACGTCCGCCGGGAAGGGTGAGCGTGGTGGTGCCGGGAGCGGTTCCTGTCTTGCCCATGATGTCTCTTTCTGCCGCCTTGTTTGGTCTACCGGCTTGCGACGGGTCCGGTGTCGAAAGGTTTGTGCGCTACGAGCTCGAGGACGCGTTAGCGCGCGAAAAGAGTTGCACCCCAGTGGCTGGCGTGCTGGGAAAGCGGTGGTCCGCCAACGAGCTGAACGTGCTCATTGGCGGCGTTCAGGCTGGCGCCCACGAGTTGCGGCATGTCCGTGTCCGACTCGCTGTAACCCTGAAGCGCCGTAGTCGGCTCGATGTCCACGATGCCCAGGCCGTTTCCCTGAAAGACATCGGTCGGCTCGATCACGGCGTCGCCCATGCCGCCCTCTGCGGCGGCGGGTGCGGGAAGGGCTGGCGCAACGGATTTTCCGCGAAGCGCTGCGTTGGCCATGCCGGCCATGGCAACCTTCTCGGGGAAGGCCAGCATTTCGATCTGGCGCAGGCCGCTCGAAAGGAACGAGGAAAGGATCGCGGCGTAGCCGGCGTCCTTGTTCTTGCCTTTCTGCAGAAGCAGCATGGCCACGCCGGGAAGCGCGCCTGCCACGAAACCGATGCCCTCGGAGTAGGACACTAGCTTTGGATGTTTCGCGGCGTTCATCTGGCGGAGGCCGACCGCGGTCACCGACGACAGGCCGGCACCGATCGAGGCGCCCCACATGGGGTTCAGTTTTTTGGTTCTGCGAGCGGCACCGAAAGTCTCAGCTGCCATGGTGATTTCTTCCTTGTGGCTAGTGGTTCAAACGTCGAGCTCGTCGAGCAAGCATCGTTCAAGCGCTGCCGCCGAACGCGCGCGGCGTCTGCACGCACGGAGCGCCTTTTTCAGGTGAGTTCGTTGCGCCTTTGTCAGGCGCTTCTTGCGCGATCGGCGCGGGGCGCTCGCGCCCTCAATCGTGTAGATCGACGGCATCAGCGAATTGCGTAGTGCGCCGGATTCGAGTTGTAACGCGCCATCCAGCTGCCAGGAGAGCCCGCGCGGATGACGGCTGCCCGTCCCGCCGACCGGATCACAAACGGCTTTCCCTGGAGAATCAGGTTGGCGGCCTTGGCCAGGCGCGGATCAAGCGATCGGCGAAACTTCGTGCCCTGCGCCGCAGCCGTGGCTACCCGCTGGGCCGCCATCGCGACCTCCTCGGGCTGCATCTGGCCGCTTACTCGAGGATTTTGCGGCCGGACCCAGCGAACAAACGAGTTGACGGTTTGCCGAGACACGGCAATCGGATTTGCTCCGAGGGGATAGGGCTGCCAAACCCCCGTTGAGATAACCCGATCCGGCCTCGCCGACGTCGCGGTATGAACGTGCAGCATTGCAATAACGGTATCGGTCCTGGGAAGTAGGTGTCAACGCAAAACCCTAACGATTCCAAGTACCTAGATTGGTACTTCTTGGTTGCCTTTGACCACAATGCGCCGCCATTGGCACCCTTTGTATGCGCTTTGCTATTATGATGAGGTCATGCCACGCAAGCGGCGAGCTACCAAACGAAACGCAGCCCAACGTGCGGCGCCGCATCAGCACGCCACGGTCGTCAATGATCCACCCGTTGTTCCACCTACGCTGGTTTCGATGCGCGAGCTCAGCGACTATCTGAACGTGTCGCGAAACACGCTGCGTAAACTGGTTTCGTCAGGACAGGTCCCGCATTTTCGCGTCGGCAACCAATACCGATTTGACGTGGTGGCGGTAAGAAACGCGCTCTCGCGTTTCGTCTAGTCCTGCCAGAAATAACCCAACAGTTCCACGGTCACGATGTCGACGCTGTCTGGAAACGTGTCGTCTGCGTTTCCTGGCGTGGCGTCACGAAACAGCGAAAACGCAATGAGCTCGCCTGGCGTCAGATCCGCGACGTCAAACGCAAACGTGTTTTGTTTGACCACGGAATCGTCCGCCGCCNNGACTTTGGAGCGTGTCGGAAATGGAACCGTCAAGCGTATCCCCAATTTTGATTGATCCGAAACGCGACTCGAATTCCACATCATCATTGGGCGCCGCGCCATTGGCGTCGGCAATCCAGTTGAACCTGAGCGTCACGTCTTTACTGGTATCCAGACCCCGAGGGATTGTGAACAGGCCTCCGAACCCATCCAGGGCGTTATCGTTGAATCGGTTATCGACCGGCGTAATGGTGATATTCGCCGTGAGCGACAGCGCTCCATTGGTCGGCGACGCGCCGCTTAGATCGTCGGTCAGGCGCTGATGCCACGGGATCTGCCGCTCGCCGATCGCCGTTCCGTAATGCTCAATGATGCCGTCGGCGTTGATCTCGGTGCGATTGGTGTGAAGCTTGATCTGCTCAAGGACCGGCACCGTCGTAATGGCGCCCGATACGCGGCACCGAACCCAATACTTCGTGGTGCCATTAAGCGCTTTGGTCGCCCACCCGGTCATGTCGTCTGCGTTGAAGCGGACCTGCTCAAAATTCACGCGACCAAACGTATCTTCCGCATATTGACCGTAGGGAGCCACGGAATCGCAGGTAACAAGACGAAACGTTGTCCAGGCCGCGCCGTTCCAGTACTCCCAGACAATCGCACCGCCCGCACCGAGCACAATCGCCGTAGTCGTGTTGATCTTGGCGCCCGGAAACTGTTTTTCCGAGCCGCCGATGTAGAGCGTATTGCCGACCCCCGTGCCGGGAAACGCGTTGGCCGTCGAGCCGCTCGAGCTGGCCATCTCCGTGGTGATGTCCGACCAAACGCCGGCTTCCAGGTTGGTGTTTCGGAAGATGGCCATTTCCCGTACATGGGAATCGCCCTCGCCGAAGATGGACTCTGAGGGGAAATTGGGGAGCCCGACGGCGAACTCTCCAATGACCATGGTTGATCGGTCCCCGCTAAAGTCAGATAACTGCAGACTTGAAATTGATGCGCCTGCAGCCGCAAAGATTTTGTCGGATTGAATCGCGTTGGCGGCGCCGCGAAAATTTCCGTTGGCTGCTTGAATATAGAGGTCGTACGTTGTAGAGCCCTCCACATCCACGCCGTAGCAGTGTAGATCACCGCCGGTCCCGTTGACATGGAACGCGTAGTCGCAGTCGTAGATGAGTCCGCCAACGCACTCAATTTCTCCACCATCCTGCGCCAGCAGTCCGCTCTCTGCATCGCCAATATGCACAGAGAATGCATGAATCACGCTACCGGCGCCGTCGGCGCGCAAACCCGCTCCCGCGCCGGCCACGCCGCTTTCCATGCGAGATGTGTAGATATCAAGGAGAGCGCCTGCACTTACCTGAACGGCTGAGCTAATCGGGCATCCGCAGGTTTCGAGGTAGACCGAAAGCATTTGAAACTCGACGTTGGCGCCGGTCACCTCTATGCCGGTTCGGCAGTTACTGATAAACAGGGTTTTGGCGACCGCAACGCCTGGCTGATTCACGAGCAGACCGATACCGCCCGCCTGGTCGGCGTCAGCGAGCGTGACGTTATTAACTTCTGCTCCCACCGCAAGCGTGCAAAGTGGCTGGGTGGCGCTCGAAGCTCGAATCACCGAGGCAACGCCCCCCTTTCCTTGCAGCGTGACGCCCGTCGGCACCGTAAATGGCGCTTCGGTGTAGGTTCCTGGGTGGACAATCACAAGGGCCGGGTTGGCCGCCGACGGCGCGGGGACGAGCGCGTTGGCAAGCGTAATCCCTCCTGCAACCGTTGTGGCGTCCCCGCCCGAAAGCGCCACATCGATGACGCGCGCCGGATCTGTTCCTCCTGTGCCACCTGCCTGGACCACCAGCGGCAATCCTGCTGGCACGCCTGTGGTCGGCCACACCTGGTCAATGCTGTGGCGCCATTCGACCCACACGTCGACGTTGTCGGCCGGCGAATTGGCCAGCCTCGTCACGGTGACATTGGTCGCGTCCGCGGTGATCGTAAACGGACCTTCGCTGGGAAGAACTAGCTGCGGCGTGAGCGCAATGGCACCGACCGAATCTCGATCGATCTGTAGACCGTGCGCGAGCGAGCTCGGGACGCCGACGACCAGGTTCGTGAACTGGAGGAAATTTCTAAGGACCGTGGCCACGGCTCACCCTACCCCATCACGTCGCTAGCTTGATGCCGATGAGCGCCGATGCGACGCGATCGTCGGCGTCTCCTCCTCGGGCCAGCACCCAAAGAAGAGTGCCGCCCACGATCGCCGACGCCGCTGCGCTCCAAAGCGCCGGCTTGACGATCGATTTCGATTTGGACTTCTGATAGCTCTTGAACGCCAGTGCGATTCCGACGCCTGTGGCGCCTGCGCCGAGTGCGACGCCGAGCGCGCCCCAACGGATAAGCCGCTGCCTCGCAAGCTCGATCGGATCGGTCGCAGGCGGTTTTACNNGTCCCCGGCGGAAGACTCGGAATCTTGATGGATCCGGGCGGAAGAATTTCCGAAAGCGTCTGCACGATCACCGCAGAAGGAAGAATGCGGCGATGCCAAGCGCCCCGACGCCGGCTGCGACCGGAACCAGCACTTTGGTGTCCTTGTACCAGGGCTTGGCCTCTGTCGTCGCCGTTGCCTTTGACGTCGTCAGCGCGCTTTTCACATCCTGATAGCTGATGGAGCTGCGAGCATCAAGCGGCGTGAGGTCGCGCGTCGTGGTGTTGTTGGTCGCCGGTGGGCTCTTCTGGCCGCTCATATCCATGGCCAGCGCGCGGACCGCCACGTCGAGCTGCGGCGCGTAGCTCGAGACCAGCGTCCGGGCGTAGGCCCGCGCCATCTCCGAGCCCAGACCAAGAAGCAACCCGGTCTGGATGGCGATCTTGGCTCTCGTGTCGGTGATCTTGTCTAAAACGCCGCGCTTGACGGCGGCAACCACCGCGCTCAAGGTCTGCTCTCCCACAATACCCGCCACGTAACCGCCAGGGTTGACGTCGGCCCACCCGGTGATCTGCGCGAGGGCAGAGAGCGATGCTTGCAGGTTTTCCACCGCACCTGCGCCCGAAAGGGCGGTCCCGTAGAACGCCTGGCCGGGATACCGCATGTCGAAGTACGCCGCCTGGATCATGTCCACTAGGGTCCCCTTCAAAGCCGTTGATTGTCAATGGATTCGCGCGCGTGGTAGTTTTGTTGAGTGACTGACCGTACTCTCTGGCTGCTTCTCGGTGGCGCTGCTGCGATCACCACGGTCGGCGTGGCGCTCTATGTCAGGTCTCGCCGAAAGGACCGCGAGCTCGGAGGTTCNNGTTCGGTCCTCGGCCGAGTGAAAGCGCCGGCTCCCACCGGCACGTTCACCGAACGCGGCTACACGCTGAAGCACTACCGAAAAGACGATCTGCCGATCGAAGAGCGCGTCGCGATCCTCCAAGATCTGACAGCCAAGTCGGTGCAGTCGCCATCCATGCGAAAGCTCGCGCTGAAGGTCACGAGCAAGTGTCCGGCGCGCGACACCGAGTGCGAGTCCAAAGCGATCTTCGATTGGATTCGCGGAAACATCCGCTACACCGGCGACGTCGCCCCGCACAAGCTCGGTCGCCACGGGCCGGTCGAGGGCGTTGACCTCTTCCAGTCTGCCGAGCGCACCGCGGAGTTTCGCGGTGGAGACTGCGATGACCATTCGGTGTTGAATTGCACCCTGGCGATTCTCAACGGCATCCCGTGTCGCTACGTGATTACCTCACCGACGAGTGACACGAACAAGGACGACTACTCGCACATCTTTCCCGCTCACGGCGTTCCCAAAACCGCGCCCAAAAAGTGGGTCGCGGCCGACACCACCCTCACCCACGGAAACCGGTACGGCGTGATCGCGCCGCACGGAAAAGCGCTTCAATTCGTTGCCTGACGGCAGCACAAGGAGATCCTCATGAATTCCGTTTCCCTCGCGTCCCCCTACGGTGTTGAGCTCGTCGGTTCCAAACCGTACGGCGTTGAGCTCGTCGGCGCCGACACCAAGAAATTCGCCGGCCTCTATCCGTGGCAGTGGATGTTCGCGGGCGCTGCCACCGTGCTCACCGGTGCCGGGGCCTACGCGGCCCATGCGGGCGCCAAGAAGACCGCCCAAAAGGCTGCCATGATCGGAAGCATCGGCGGCCTGGTCGGCGGCGGCTTGATGGCGCTTGCCCTCGGTCGCTACGTCTAGGAGAGGTCCATGCTGACCATGCTGACCATGAATGGGCAGATCGGAATTCCCGTCGTTGAACCCGCCGTGTCCCTCGGACGAAGCAGTTCGTGCTGCGGGGGCAACCTCGGCATCGTGATGCCGGTCGCCACGGCGTCGCTTGACGGAGGCCTGGCGGGATCCATCGTTGCTCCATCCCTCAGCACACCGCTCGGACTCGCGGCATCCGAAAAATCAGCGCTTCGGTGGAACAGCTTCATTGGCTCACTCATCCTCGGAGGACTTACCGGTGGAGTTTCCGCCATGACCGCATACTGGTTGAGCCCCAAAAAGAAGGGGCGCGGGCGCGTCGCTCTCTGGACTGGCGCGGCGGGGCTTCTTTCAACCGTGGTCATCTCAAAAACGGCTCTTGAAATCGTGCTTTCCACTCAAGCGTAATTCTATGTTGACCCAGCAACACCTCGGTTTCATCTACCCGGAGGCCGGCCGCCTCCTCAACCAGACCTCGCCGCCGGAGTCGCCTCGCGAGTCCTCGACGTGGAAGTGGATCGCCGGGGTGAGCTCGCTGGTGGGCGCGGCCGGGCTGGCGTACCACGGCTATAGCCGATCCAAGGGCTCGGTGCCCGCCGCGATCGGTTGGGGCATCCTGGGCGCGATCTTCCCGATCAACTTCGTGGCCGGCGGCGTGGCGGCGGCGCAGGGATTCGGCAAACCGCGCTCGCGCAGGAGGAAACGATGATTTTCGCCGACATCGATGGCGTTACCAGAGCGGTCGAGATCAAGCACGGTCGCCTCGCCGAGGAGCCGCACTCGCAAGATCGGCAATCGCTCGTTCCCTATCTTTCCGCGGCGAAAATGCTGACGCATGGTCGACTGGCTGAGGGTGAGGCGACGAACGCGTTCACGGCGAAAACCGCTCCGCCGACAGAGACCGTGAAGCCGTTCATTTCCGAAACCGCCAAAGAGCTCAAATGGGTGGTGTGGGGCGGCGTAGCGTTCGTCGGCGCGCTGGGTCTGCTCCTCATCCTGAAGTGAGGCGTCATGCTCTCGGCTACGCTTTACCGCGGCGCACTGGGTCTGGTTCGACCTACGACGGCGCTCACGACTACTACGACGACCAGCACCACGACGTCACCCCTGAAAACCACGTCGTTTCAGCCGATCGTTACATCTCTCGAACCTGTCTACAAAACCGCGCTGTCCCCGGAAGCGACCAAAGAGACGGCTCCGACGTTGCCCGAGTCCGAACCCGTGGCAACGGACACGTCGCGCATTGTTGCAACGGTTGAGCCTGCGCCCGAACCTGAGCCCGCCCCTGCTCCGGTGCTGGATCCAGCAGCGCTTCAACCTGCGCCAACTCCTGAACCCGCCCCTGCTCCGGTGCTGGATCCAACAGCGTTTCAGCCTGCGCCAACTCCTGAACCAGATCCAGTTCCGACAGCGGTAAAGCCGGCGGAGTTCGCTCCCGTGGACACGGACGATTCGCGCATCGTTGCGACCGACGAGGACACGGAGGCAGCGCTTTGGAAACAAAAAGAGCCTGAGGCGATACGCGAAAAGGGTTTCGTCGCGTACCTGCCCAGGGAAGAGGCTCCCGCGCCTACGCCCGTTGCGCGCGAGCTCGTTACCGTTCCCACCAGCGCGCTCATTCCCGACCAGATCTTCCTGCAGGTCGGCGCGCACCTTTGCAAAGCCGCCGACGCCTTCGAGCTGCTCGAGGTTGCGGCAACGGCCGCCAAGGCCATCGCCAACTACACCGTTAGCGATCGAACCTTGCAGGCCAGGGCCGATGCTGCTTGGCAGCGGGCGGTTTCTCTGCGAACCAAGCTGGCCGCCGATCACCGTCCCGACGACGCGCTGTATGTTGACGAGGTGGCCGAGGTCGTGGAGATGGCCAAGCAGATCCATCTTCTCAGCGAGCTCGAGGCTGCGCAGTATGGACACCTCGACGTGGCCGCCGCCGGTGATGCGTTTTGGGACGTTTTGACCGCGCTTTACACGTCGGAAACGACGTGCGTGCAGCCCAAACGATCCAAGNNCATTCGGATGGCCATGGTGGGTGTTTGGGCTTTTGGCCGCTGGCGGCGTCGGCTTGGTTCTCTGGACGGAGAGAAAAGGCTGATGCTTCGCCAGGAGGCATTCGTTTGCCACCAGGGCGCTGAGCTTGGCGGCTGGTACGAGGATCAGATCGCCAAGATCCGCGCGCAGGTGAAAGCCGAAGTCCTCGCACAGATCCCTACGATCCGGCAGCAGGTTAGAGAAGAGGCGACGTCTGCGGTGAAGCCGTGGGTCATTGCCGCGATTTCGGCGGGCGCGCTTGGCGTGGTGCTCGGCGGCGTCGCGCTTTGGCGGCGAAAACGGCGATGAAACGCAAACGTCCTTGCCGCATCCTCGTCGACGTCGGTGATGAGGTCGCGGGTCCTTTCTGCCGGGTGCGCGACGCCAAAGAGGCGGTCGACTGCGGTCGAAAGATTCGGTTTGTGCCGGTCGAAATGCGCGGATGTAGCCGCGCATGGGACGTCGAGTGCGGTGGTGATGTGGTGGGCGAGGCGTGCGAACGGCCGACAAGCCGCCCGCTGGCCGCCCGACGTCGCAGATGATTCGGCCAAAGCCTCTGTGATACCGTAAGCATATGCTCACGGTCGATCGCGGAAAAACCGGCACCGCCCCGGGAACCGTCACGCTGACCGTTGGGCCGCACTCCGTGGCGCTGGCCGGACTTGCGCAGGCCGAGACGCAGCCGATTTCATATCAGGCGGCTGTCGCCGAGCTCGAGGTCCATCGCGCTCGACTGGCCACGGAGAAGGCCGTTGAGGAGCTGAAGACCGTAAAGTCAAATCGCTTCTGGACGGCGGTTACGGCCCTGGTCGGAGTTGGCGGACTCGTCGTGGCCATTCTGGCACTGAGGAAATAATGAGCAGCAAAACGGGCAAATGGTTGATGATCGGCGGCGGCGCCGCGACGATTCTCGGCGGCGTCTTCATGTGGCGCGGGTGGGCGCGCTACCGGAAATGCAAAGAGACCGTCGGGGAGGCCGGCGATGTCGCGTGCACGTTCCTCAACGCTCCGCTGACCGCGGGCGTGATTATTACGCCTCTGGCGCTCGGTGCGTTCACGGTCGGCGGTGCCCTCGCGCTCATCGAATCAGGGAGCAGGTAAATGGCGCGAGCGAAGGATCGCTTTCGGGGCGGTGCCACCTATCACGCGAAGCGTGTGCCAAAGCTCGAGGCGGCATTCAACGAGGCGCTCGCCGACATGAAAATGGCGGCCACCTGTCGCCGGTCATTTTCGGCCATGCAGCGCGCTACGCGGATCGTCGGCGCCATGAACGACGACGCCTACTCCTACAACTCTCCCAGCGAGCCGCGCGAGGCCGTTCAGGATGCGCAGAACCGCCTCGCCGTCGCCTACGAGGTGTTCATGGAGAAGTGCCTGAGGAGGCCGTCATGAGGTGGCGCGAGCATTTTTACGATCTCGAGAGCATTGCTTCGGAGTTTCAGCGTGACGAACAAGTTCTCGTTACCTATCTCCGCCAAGGCAAATGCAAACGCGCCGGCTCGCTCATGTCTGATCTCGCGTTCGAGCTCGGCCGGGCCGAGGCCGCCTACGAGGGCGCCATGGTTTCGCCGACCTACGATCCGCAAAGCCGGTCGGCCATCGATGCCAGAGACACCATCACCTCCATGCGCGCGACCATGAAAGCGCTCAACGCCAAGTTTCCCACCAAGTGCGTGAAGGCGATCTGATGGCGCGCAAGCTGGCCAAAAAAGGCTCGCATCGTTCCGCCCGTTCCACCAAGGGATGGTCGACGTCTGCGCCCAAGAAAACCACCGAGAGGTGGCGCGCCTACAAGCGGTGCGGAGCCGGAGCGTTTCTCCGATTCAACCGCAAGGACCCGGCGGCGTCGGGATACCCGATCGTGGGAAAGCGAGCTCGCGGCTGCAAGCCTGACTGCCGCGGTCTGCGCACGGCCTACAGTCGAGCGAAACAATTCCGTCAAACAAAGATCGCGGGCAAGGCCATCGGCATCGCACGTCGCGCCGGATGCGCATGGGCAGACTAATGAGCTGCGCACCTTGCCAAAAACGAAGAAAGAGATCATCAACGATGCTGAGCGCTGAATCCTTCAGTATTTGGGACACCATGCGTGAGAGCGCTGACGATGTGTTGAATCGGGTCAAAGAAGGCATTCCTTCCATTCCCGGCGACACGTGGCCAACTCCCGGCGCACAAGATCCGTGGCAGATCGATCAAACGCCCTCGACGAAGACGCCCGAGTACCCCGGGTCCCGTCCCCCGCCGACGTTGCCGCCGGCTCCCGCTCAACTCGTCGAGAAAAAGAGCGAGTGGTGGAAGTGGGCGCTTGCGCTCGGCGGCGGGGCCCTGGTCATCGGCGGGGCGTTCTACCTTTTCGGCGGAAAGAAGAAGCGGCGGTGAGGCTGACGCAACGGCGCTTTCAGGGATCTCCTAACGACCACCTCGACTACGCCGAAGAACAACTTGATCTCCTTGCATCGCAGGTCGCGCAGCTCAAAAAGGCGCGTCGCTGCGCCTATCGGTTCGAAAAGCTCGTCCAGTGCGAGTACTTACTTGGCGAAATTTTCGGCAACGCGGAATGGCTCGAGGGCGGCGGCCCGCGCGACGAACGTCTGGCCGATCGCGTAAACAAGATCGCCGACGATCTCCGCGGCGCCCGTTGGGCGTTTCGCAAAACGTGCGTGCGATGACGGCTGCCTAACCATGGGAAGTGACACGCCATACCCTGGCGTTCCCGTGGTGATTGCCGCCACGCTCCAGCGCATTGAGTCGCAATGCGACGGCCGGCATGAACGGCAAAACGTTGCGCACAACGAGCTCAGGATGCACGTTGAGGTGCATCAGAAACGGCTGCTTGGATTGGTCGGAGAGGACGGGAAAAACGGAGCCATGGCTGCCATACGATCGCGACTCGACATTCTCGAAAAACAGCAAGAAAGCCAACGCCGCTGGCTGATTCGGCTAGCGCTCATCATGGCCGGCGCGGGCGCCGCGGGCGCCGGAGCCGGCCAGGCGTTTTTCAACCTGCTCTAGTCCTCGTCGTCGCCGTCCTCGCCGTCGGCCTGGGGCGAAGGCTGAGGAGGTTGGCCCTGCTGCCGGAGCATCTGGTTCCTGACCTCGAAGAGCACCTGGATCACCTTCTCCTGATAGCTGGTCGACGCCTGCGGAATCATCGCCTCGATCAGTGTCGCGAGCTGGCCGTCGGCCCATAGGTCCCATGCCGGGACCTTCACGCCTTGGTTGACGTAGTGGTCGATACCCGCAAGGATGGCGGCGGCGCATCGGTCAGGATCTAACTCGCCCGACGCCACTTTCTGCCGAAGAGGAGCAATAGCCTCCATGACCGGTCCGAAGAGCTGCTCATCACGCCCGACAGGCGGCGGCTCGGAGACCTCGTCAGCCTCGATGTTGTCCGGAGGCACGTCACTGCGTGGACCGGAAAGCTGCGGCTTCGACGAGGCTGCCGCGGCTTGCGCCGAAGCCACGCGCGCCTGCGCATCGGCCATGGCTGCCTGCTTTTTGGCGTCGACGTACTGCTGGCCGACCTCGAGCGCACCTTGCGCGGTCTGGCCCAGAATCTCGAACACCGGATTCGGCGCTGGACCCTGCGCCGTCAGCACCGTCTCGATCCCTGATTGCATGAGCTCCCAGACTTTCGAATACGCGCTGGCGAGCTGTTCCTGACCGATGTTTTGCGACCGCATGAGGTCGACCATGTCGCGCGGACCAAGCGCGGATTTGGCCTGCTCGCGCGTTGACTCGGCCTGCAGCCGGGCGATCTCTTTCTGCGTCTCGTTCTGGTTGCGCATGGCCTCGGCCGTCGCCTGGCTCGAGGCCTTCATCGTTTCCACCAGCATCATCATGGTCGGGTCGGGCCCCGACGGACGCGAGGCAAGGCGCTCCATCATTTGCTGCATCTGCTGCATCTGCTGCTGGTTTTGCGCCTGCATGTTCTGCATGAGCTCGCGATTGGCGCGCGAGGACTCTTCGATCATGCGTGCGGTCTGCTCGGACTGGCGCTGAAGCTCGGCCTGGCGGAGCTGCTCCTTGACCGCCTCGAGCTCTTCATTGCGCTGCGGTTTCGCCGCTGTTTGTGCGATCACGTTTTTGAGATCATCAATCTGCCGCTCGAATCCCCCGAGCTGCTCCTTGTATCGATTCTCCAAGCGTTCCCGCTGGATCTGTTCTTCAAGGCGAACCACACGATCAGATCCGCTTTCTTTTTGGTTAGCTGGGTTCCAGGGGCTTTGGTAGCCTCCCTGCTGGTACACCGGTGGAGGCGGCTGGTAGCCCAGCCAGTGCGAGCCGCCGTTGGCGGGCGGCGTCCAGCCAAGGGGAGGTTGCACCGTTGGCGGCGGCGTGACCGTGGTCGTGGCCGGTGGCGCCGCGAGCCCTGCGAGAAACCCGGGTCCTGCATAGGCCGAGGAGTTCTGCGTATCCGTTGGCTGACTCGGTGGCGCGATCACCTTCCCTTTGTGGATGGTCGGAAANNACGCATGGTCTCGCCATTCGAACCGGTCGCGGCGAAGACGTAGTGACCAGCGCCCGCGATCTTGGTCGCGACGGCCTCCTCGATACGCCTGACGTCGTCGGACTCGAAGCCTTTGCCCGGCACCGATTCACCGGGCTTGATCGGTAAAATGATCGGCTCCTTTGAACCGTTCTCGACCCGGTCGACGCGCATGGTGATTGGCTCGGTCAGCTTGGCCAGACGAGCCTCGTCATACTCTTCCTTGGGCTTTTTGACCGCGGGCATGCCCCAGGGTAAGTCGCTGTCTAATCCTTGTCAACGGCCGCTCCCGGCGTTAGATTCACTCGGGATGGGCACCCAAGACGAGCAGTACGACCGCCTCAAACGCATGAGTTACACGCGGCGCGACGAGCAAGGTCGCATCGTCCACGGCTTCGGTGTGCCGCTCCAAGGTCGCACCGAAGTCAGGTACAGGCGTTGTCAGAATTGCACGCACTTTGTCACCGATGACCAATTTCTTGCAGCGGTGGACCAGCGCATGGTCGCCGATGGCAACGCCAAGCGGCTCGCGGGCGCGTCCGAAAACGAAATTCAAGCGTACGTCGACAAGATGCGCCGCGTGCTGCTTTCGACCCCGGGCATTTGGGGCGAGTGCCAGAAACGCATCGCGCGCAAGGACCGTCAGGCTGGCGACCACTTCACGCACTTCGAGTATCTCTGCGAAACCTGGAGCGGCGCGTTCGGGCAGACGTTCGGCCCCGAGCACGGTCCGGTCGACAAACTACCCGAGGAGCTGCTCGACGATCGCGGCGAGAAGCTTCCAGAGCCCGCGAGCGACGAGGAAGACGGCGACGAATGATCGCCCTCATTCTGTATTCGCTTGTCTCTGTCGCGCTCTCCTACCTCGCAGCACGCGCCAAGATCACGCGGTGGCTATGGAGCCGCTATCCAGCGCCGTTCGAAAGCTTCACGCTTTGCACCGCGTGCATTGGCACCTGGGCCGGCGCCGCGTGCGGCGCGTTTGGCTGGTGGCGCGGCATTCCGTTTCTCGGATTGCCGCCTGACCACTGGACGACTGTTGTCGCTGCGGCGCTCGCGTGCATGGTGAGCACGCCGCCGCTCGCCTACCTCCACCTACTCGCGCTCGAAGCGCTCAGCACACCCGACGACGAGGATGCATTCCCAGCTGAAAGGGGGTGATCCATCCGGACGATTTTGGACGGCGATTTACGCTCTTATGGCCGAGCTTATCGAGGACGCGCTGATGAAGAACGGCGGAAATGCTGAAAAAGCCGCATTTTACCTCGGTCTCCCCGTGCAATCGTTTCGCAGACGCGCGCATGCGTGCGGCATCGACTGGAAAGAGACGGTCGCGCGAGCTCGGGGAGAGACGCCGTTGAGCAACGGTGGAGCCGGTTTGTGGCTTTTTTCAAAAAGCGAAAACGCGGCGGATGAATAATCCCGACGATAAGGTTCCTCAAATCCCCACGGCGATCTGGGGCGTCCTGCAGCCCGGCGAGACCACGACGCGCGCCTACTCGTGTCCGCTGCCTGAACAGTACTGCGCAATTTTGCAGAAGAAACCTGGTGATCAGGTGAGCATCGTCGAGCAAAGCGACGAGACCATCACGGTCACGAACCAGGGGCCCAGGCCGGCGTTCTATTTGGTGCTTTTTCTCGCCAACGCCTCGATTCGCGCGGTACTCGGCGCGAAAGAAGTGGTTACGTTCCTCGCTGAGCGTTTTCGCGGCGCAGGACGCGGGCCCAAGTGAGCTCTAGCTATGTGGCCTTTACCGCTTGAGCTCACGCCGTTCGCGCGCAAGGACGTGCGCGGCATCTACGGCGGGTACCTCGCCGAGCGTATGCGGTTCCTCGCACCCGAGCCGGCCATGTCGTTTCAACGTGACCTGGCGCATTACGTCGTTTGTTCCGACATGTTCCGGTCAGCTGAGAGCTCGCTTTGGGCGATTGAGAATCGCCGCGGTGCGGCACGTCCCGGCTATTCCGGCCATAACTACGGTTGGTCGATCGATATCGATATTCCGCGCACGCAAAAGCGCGTCGGGACAACGCGTAAACGCGAGCTCGACAGCTGGATGATGGAACGTGGGTGGTACTGCCACCGTCGCGATGGACGCAACGCGTTCGAGGGCTGGCACTACAACTTCGGCGTTGAGACGTTCCTCAAAGCCTCGGACCCGCGGACGTCGTGGGCGCTCGAGAGGCTCCTTGCGGCCACCTACGGCCGTTACTGGAAACTCGCCCCCATGGACGTCCAGCGCGGGCTCGCCTCGCTCCGCCTCTACCAGGGCGCCATTGACGGGATCTTGGGACCGATCTCCACGCAAGGCATACGTGCGTTTCAACGCGCCTGGAAACTTGCAGTGGACGGGATTGCCGGACCGAAGACGAAGCGCACACTCGCGTACGTCACCGCCGAACGGATCGTCGTACCAGGTGAGTAGGATTCCGACATGGGGGGATCAGGATTACGAAAGCCGCCGAGTGAGTGGCGCGACGCTCTTGCGCCCAGCAGTCTACTCCGTGTAGACATGCCGCCCGAATCATCCGAGGACGGCTATCCATGGGCGCTTCAGCGCTGGGACGAAAAGCGCCGCAGATGGGAGTGGGTGATCGTCGGGATTGTGCCGCTCAGGCGCACCGAGGATGACCTCGCCCACGACGCTATCGAACATGGCGTTACCCACCCTGCGCGCTACGTGTGGGTGCGCCACTGGACGCCTGCCCGAAACGGGCGTGCGCGCGGCTGGCGCGCGTGCTTGGATGTCCGCAAAACGATCGGTCCCGTAGAGCCGAGGAGAGATTAATGAGTCACGCTGAAATCCGCATGCCCGTCCTTGAATGGCAACAACTTCAAGACGCCAAGCAGAAGCTCGAGGGCGACCTCGCGGCGGCCATGAAGCTTCTCGACGACGCTCGCCTGGACAAAGGCACCGGCGACGCGCGCAACCTCGCTGAGGCCGTCAACGTCCTTCTGCCCGTCGTGCAGTTCGCGATTGCCCATCTTGAGCCCCGCATGTTTCGCGGATGGCCTCACGAGGAGCTCCGCGCGTTTGCCGAGCTCCTCCCCGACCTTCCCGGCCTGCCCACCGACCTCCGCCAGACGGCGAATGACTGGAAGCTATTCTGCGACGAGGCCAAGCGCTGGGAGGACGCTCGCGCCGAGGGTAAGCAGCACGAGATGCTCGCCGAGGAAAACGCCACGCGCAGCATGGATGTTTCCCAGGCCCACGGCCATATGGGCGCCCACATTCTCGAAGGCGCCGAGGCCGCGGCTGGCGCGGCGCAGCTGATCGTCAAGCCCTAGCAGTGTTACCATCGGGGCATGCCCCGAACGCCCTACAAGCTCTGCCTGACCAAGAAAGAACGGGATAGCCTTCGGTACATTGCCGAGCGCTACGACTACGCTGCCGTGCTCGACACTGACCTCTACAAGCTGCCGGATGGCTGCTATGGCCTCGACGAACGGAGCGCCTGGGCGTTCGAGGAGGCCGTGGAGGGGGAGGACGGCTGGCTGCCGCTTGCCGGCGGCAAGCTGAGGAAGAAGATCGAAGACCTGCTCGAGGAAATCGTCTGATGCCTCGACGCACGCGCGCCCGAACCAGCCGCATGACCCGCCTACCGAAGCCGACGTATGCCGCCGAGCTCGGAAAAGCCATCACCACGTGCCACCAGGTGCCGGGTGAAAAGGGCGTCAAGCTCTGCATGGTGCGCCCTGAGAAGCTCGGCCGGCCGGTCAACAGTCCCCAAGACGCCTGCCGCGTATTCAAAAACGCCGCGACCAAAGATCGGGAGTCCTTCTACGCGCTCTACCTCAACGTCAGAAACGAGGTGCTCGGCATCGAGGAGGCGCACCGCGGCACGCTAACGGCCGTCGACGTCCACCCTCGCGAGGTGTTCAAGGGCGCGGTGCTCGCCAACGCTGCGGCGGTAATCGTCGCCCACAACCACCCCTCGGGGGATCCAAGCCCGAGCTCAGATGACATGGCGCTCACGCGTCGGCTCGTCAAGACGGGCAAGATGCTCGGCGTGCCCGTGCTCGACCACCTCGTGGTCACGCGGAAGGGTTGCGAGTCGCTTCACGAGAAGAACCCGCGGCTCTTCTCGCAAAAAGACGAAGACTACGAGTGAGGTTTCACTTGTAGAGTCGCCGTCGTGACGAAGTTCCCATTAGAACGTCGTCGCAATCAATGGGTTTTCGTGGACCGACATAATGCGCGTTCTCCCATCCGAAACGCGCATGGTGTGCCCAGTATCCCTGCACTTTGACGCGAAGCCGAGTGCCAGGAAATAGACTCCCTTTTTTCATCCATTGCACCGTCCATGGCTGGCCTTCGCAGCGAAATTTCTTCCAATTCGCCATTTAATGAGCCTAGCACGGCGAGTACGCGAGCACGCGTCAAACGTACCGTTGTGCCTGCAGGGTCATGAGTGCCGCCCCGCCAGCTTCGCCGTGGAACGCGTGCCCGAGGCATCTACCTCGCAGCGCCCCGCCCGGCAGTAGGCGAGCGACGCCTTGCCCTTGGCGCAGACGAGCTTGACGTCGACGTCGCCCGACTCACCCCGGCTCATCTTCTCACCAGCGCGGATGGCCTGGGCGTAGCCCTCATCGGAGAAGTTGAACGACTGCTCGGTTTCGCGCTGAAAGAGTGACGGTCCCTCGTCCACGGGAAAGAGACCGACTTGGCGCTTGGCAACGGTGAACTTGCAGCTCATTGCTTTAGCCCCTACGAAAGCACTTTCGCGTGAACGTTTTCTGCAAAGACGACACTTTCCTTCTCATTCCTTGCACTTTATTCGAAAGCCTCACTCGGTTCGCGATGCCTTTCTCATCCACCCCAAACATTGAATGGACATGCACCTCTGCCATTGCGAGCTGCTCCCTGGCTCTACTCAGGTAATAGAGCTGATCCACGCAATCTTCGGCTTTTTTCCTGAAATCAGCCATGGCGTACCCGGCCTGTTCCAGGTGTAACTCTGNNAACTCTGCTTCTGCCTTATGTTGTTCGGGGTTGTATCCAAGCATATTGATTTTTCTTTGGTGAGAGCTCATTGCTTACACTCCCAGTAGAGGCGTTCCTTGTCGAGCTCGCGAAGAAATGCTTTGGACGGCCGCTTCTCGCCGAACCAGTAGTCGTAGTCGACCGAACCCCAGACGAGCTGATCGCCGAGCTCCCACTTCTCCCAACTCTGCAGGGACCGCCAGAAGGAACGCGCTTTGGCGCACTCACCTTTGCAGCTTTTGGAACGACGACATTGTCTTGGCATCATCGCCACCAATCGTCGGGTGTTCGGTCAAGTGCTTTTTCCCATACGCGATGGGGAAGAACCGAATCTGACTGCGACATGGGCGCGCAGTTAAACGCGTCAAAGCACGCTTCCGCTTCGACGTTGACA
>JABAHP010008210.1_pt1 | contig 19933 bp, 14 predicted proteins | sample 7062081 | NCBI WGS metagenome assembly JABAHP01 (sample SAMN14534357, study PRJNA622989) | marine sediment metagenome | biome: marine biome [ENVO:00000428]; feature: marine pelagic biome [ENVO:01000023]; material: deep marine sediment [ENVO:00002113] | place: India: Gulf of Kutch | collected...
AAAGTTAAAGCCATGATGCTAGAAGGTGGAACATCCTCTTCCTCAATCAAATAAAGAATCCGACGTGTTATGCATAATGTTTTACCTGTACCTGGTCCTGCAAGCAAACAAGCATGAGTTCCAATATGGGAAGCCGCACATATTTGATCATCATTGAGATTATCATCCCAAGCCATCTTGTAAAATCCTCATTATAAAATAATCATATACGATGATTTTTGTTGCAAATTTAGTCAAATTGGTGCGAAAGATCGCACCCAACCTTTTTTCTTTTCACTTTATAGCCGTAACTGGTGCGGTAAATGTTGATAGAAAAAATAAANNTTTCTACCGTAGGCCGCGATTCGCATCGTATAGTTTCACGCAGGCACGTACGTGCCGGAGTGAATAAGGAAAATGCGAACCGAAGGTAGAAATGCGTAGATACGGCAGGAAATCAAATATCAAAAATACAAATCAAAAATCAAATATTCAGGCCCTGACCGGTGTATAATGACAGATGTGGGATTGATTCAATTCAGTGCCAGATTTCTCGACTTCGCAATGCTGAGCATTGCTTCGGTCGAAATGACAAGATTGAGGACGCTGCGGGCAGGAAATGCACCCTTCAGCACAGGATTGGCGGTTATATAAAAAACTAATCATAAATACACTTGAAATTGTGAGGTATATTTGGTATGTTCCTATGAGCGGACCTTAACCGCGTAACTATGCAAAGCTAAACAAAGAAATGTCAGTTTAGGAGAAAAATTATGTGCAGGAGAGTGAATTTTCCAATTATTTTTACTTTATCATTAATATTGTGCCTGGTGTGCGGTACCGCCAGCCGAGCGTCCATATTCAACCCAAACGCCAGCCCAAACGGCGGCGCAGTAAACATTACGGCCAGCCGAAGCGGTGGCGGAATTTATATAATCTACAGTCATGCCAGATTAGTAGGTTTTTGGAGATTTGGGGGAAATACGGTCGACTCAGGCAGTGGCGGAAATAATGGTATATTGAAAGGTACTGCGGCTATAGTTACCGATCCACAGCGCGGCAAGTGCCTGAAGTTAGATGGGGACGGCTATGTGGATATCCCGTCCGGTGTCGCGGAGTTGGGCGAAGAAAGCTTTACAATTGCCGCATGGATCAAGACCAGCAAGATCGGGGTGCCCATTCTATCCAAATCCAACGGCAATACCGAGTGGGAAGAAAGAGAAAAGGAATTTTACGTTGCCGATTCAGATACATCAGATGGAGATAATGACGGGACAATCGAATATGTAGGTCACAGTTGTGACTGGATTCGGGGCGAAACAGCCGCAGATGACGGCCAATGGCACCATATAGCCTTAACCTGGGATGCTGACGAAGAGGACGGCTGCGTGTATGTAGATGGAACGCTCGGTACAGACGATGTAGACTTTGAAGGCGGGGAGGACAACGATGGCGACACAGTCAGGATCGGTTTTTCCGAAAGCGTACACAGCAGCGGTAATTTTGTAGGCCTAATCGATGATGTAGCCATATTTGATACAGCACTAACTGCTGAACAAGTGGGTGAGCTTAGAAAACTTAGTGGTGGAGACAAGATAAAGGTTATAAAGCCTGCAGCCGGGAAGGATGCGCCGATTACCCTCGATACAGAGCCTAATCTTGTCGGGTGGTGGAAATTCGACGAGGCCTCCGGAAAAACGGCAGCAGATTCCTCCAAGTATGGGCGTAAGGGCACGCTCAAAGGTGGTTTATCATTTGATAATGCCTCAGTCGACGGCCGTATAGGCAAAGCATTGAAACTGGACGGCGAGGATAATATTATTGAAATAACCGGATATAAAGGCATCTCCGGCACACGGCCCCGAACGGTTTCGGTATGGATTAAGACAACCTCATCCAGAGGGGAAATTATATCCTGGGGCTCAGAAGATTTCGGTCAAATGTTTATATACCGCTTCATTAGAGGGCGTTTAGGAATAACACCCCATGGCGGATACTACTACATTAATGACCCGATCCACGACGATAAGTGGCATCATATGGCGGTAGTGGTTGTAGAAGCTGAGCTGCCGAATCTGCACGATGATGTCAGGCTTTATAAGGACGGCACGCTGGCTGAAATCCATGATATTGGCCTTTTGGACCTTTGGCCGATTGAGACCGGAAATGAACAGAATGTTACGATAGGCCGTCGATTCAAGGGCCTCATCGATGACGCTCGTATCTACGACCGTCCACTTTCGGAGGAGGAAATAAAGGCCATTTTTACGTTGAAGAGTAATCGGCCATTGAACAAATCCAAACGATAATACGTAAAAAATAGATAATGATACGGACCTTGTCTATTTAGACAGGACCTGAAGGTTAACGAAAGGAGCTTAATAATGGATAATAAGAAAGTGACCCGGCGAAAGTTTATTCGTGACAGTGCTTTAACCGCAGCGAGCGTAGCTGTGGGGCTTGGAGCAGTGAGCGGCCAAGGCACCAAAGCCGCCGGTAGTGCAGCAGTCGATACCTCAAAAATACTTAATTACAACCCGGACATGATGTATCGCCGACAGGGTAAGACCAATCTAATGGTTTCGGCCGTCTGCCTTGGCGGCCACTCGCGAAGCAACGTGGAACAGCGGACTGAAATCGTCAGCCGCTGCATCGACGCCGGTATTAACTATATCGATGCGTGCACTAAGGGAGAGGTAGTCAGAGATTCCAAGGCCCTCAAGGGACGCCGGGATAAGATGTATCTGGCGCTTTCACATTGCGGCCGAGAGACACGTAATCCGGATTACAGAACTGCCAAGAAATTGCTGGGCAGTCTGGATGAAGTGCTGAGAGACTCTAATCAGGAATATACTGATTTATGGCGTATCACCTGCTACGAGCCGGGCGGCAGACACTCATTCAATACGGCGTGCGAGATGGTCGAAGCTTTAGAGACCGCGAAAAAGCAGGGCAAGGCCCGTTTCATCGGTTTTTCCACACATGACCGCCGCTGGATAAAGTTTATGATTGAATACTTTCCCCAAATTGACTGTGTTTGCTTTCCTTTCACTACCATGAGTAAGAGAAAACAAACAGACAGTGTATTTGACGCCCTGAAAAAGTGTGACGTGGGAGCTTTCGGGATTAAACCTTTCGCAGCGGGTTCACTATTTGCCGGCAGCCAGGAAGAAAGAAACAGACGTGCACGTCTTGCCATCCGGTATATTTTGCAAAGCAACACTGTGATACCTATCCCCGGATTAAACAGGGTGAGCGAGGTCGATAACGCAGTCGAGGCGGTGAAAGAACGCCGGCAACTCGATTTGAAAGAAATGGCGGAACTGGAAAACACCGGCAGGCAGGCGTGGGCTAAACTGCCGCCCCACTATCAATGGCTAAAGGACTGGGAATACGTTTAATCGAAGATGGCCGTCCAAAGGAGTATTTGCATTTAAAAAGAACAGGGGTATTTTTCTATCCATTTAAATTATTCAGGGAAGAAAGCATGAAATACAGTTTTTTGATGTTTGTTTTGGCGGCTGCAATTGCCGTCGGAACAGGCTGTGAGCAAGCGGAGACTAAACCAAAGCCTGATATAGATACAGAATCCAAATCCAGCCGGAAATCCACAACGGACGAGGAGCCCTTACTGCTTCTTGACGATAGTGAAGAAGAGTTTGATCCCCCTACAGGTCCGGTAGCCGACAATAGTCGATGTTTCGTATGTCATGTAAATTATATGCAAGAGGATATCGCCGTAACTCATGCACGTGCCAATATGGGCTGCGCTCACTGCCACGGCGAGTGTGATGAACATATTGCCGATGAATCCTGGGCCTCGGGTGGTAACGGCACAGCGCCTGATATAATGTATCCTCGTCCAAAGATTAATCCGTTCTGCATGAGCTGTCACCAAAAGGCCAAAATAGACACAGAGCAGCACAAACCTCTTTTTGCCGAGACCGACGAGCCAAAGGTCTGCACCGATTGTCACGGCAAGCACCGTCTGGAAACTCGAAAATGCAAATGGAAGTAGGCTAGTTAAAAACTTAAAAATAGTTTTGAATGATGCACAAACCGGGCTGCCGCTGGTACTGCTTAACGGACCTACCCTGACAAGCTCGGTCAGTCGATTAGAGTAGGCTTCTTGGGTACGAAAGGATTGGTTTATGAGCAAGAAATTTGAAGGTGTTTATGCGGTACTGTGCACGCCGTTCACAAAGGATGATAAGGTAGACGAGACAGCCTTGAGGAAACATGTCAGGTTTCTTGTGGACGAAGGGAAAATCCACGGCATTATCCCAAATGGAAGCACAGGCGAGTTCACCGCCCTGTCTGAAGCGGAACGCAAAGAAATAGCCGATATCGTTATTGATGAAGTGGCCGGCAAGGTGCCGGTGGTGGTTGGGACAGCCTCGGTCTCCACCAAAGAGACGGTCATGTACACTCAGTACGCTGCCAGCGGCGGTGCCGATGGCGTGATGATTGTCCCCCCTTACTACTGTCACCCGAACGAGAAGGAAATCTTCGGCCATTACAAAACAATTGCGGAACATAGCGACATTGAAGTTATCGTTTATAACAACCCGAGTACATCCGGAGTCGACATGCAGCCTGAGCTGCTCGCCCGCTTAGCAGAGTTTGAAAGACTTTCATACGTCAAGGAAAGTTCAGGGGATATGACCCGCGTTGCCGAGATACAAAGACTCTGTGGTGATAAAATGAGGGTCTTCTGCGGCTGCGATAATCTGTCACTGGAAATGTTCATCATGGGAGCGGTTGGCTGGGTGGCACCTGTGGCAAATATAATACCTCAATTATGCGTTGAACTCTATGAACTCGGCGCGGTCAAAAAAGATATTGAAAAAGCCAGGGAATTGTATTTCAAATTGCTGCCACTGTTCACACTCTTCGAAACGACCGGCCAGTATATCCAGCTAAGCAAGGCCGGCTTGGAGATTCTTGGCAGACCTTTCGGCATTCCAAGAAAACCATTATTGCCACCTGCCGACGAACACAAACAGCGACTTAAGGAAATATTGACAACACTGTCAATGTAAAATGCTTCGGTCCTCGTTGATAAAAGAGATTTTGGCTTTGTGCTGAAATTTTCCAATTTTCACTCTACATTTCCAAGATGGCTCGGTGTTCCATATAGCTCAGGATATATTTCTTGAGTGGAGCGTTTATTGTTACCTCCAGGGCCAATCTTCGGGGCACCACATCATCCAATAGTAAGCCAGGTAGTTAAAGTCGTAAAGGTCCACGCGATTATCGGGAACCGGATTATCTTCCCAGTCGAAATTAGCTTCAACGTCACCGCTAACCAGCCACTGGTCGACAAAGTAATCCAGATCCTCACAATCCACCACACAGTTTGAATTCTCATACCAGGCGATCGTGTTGTCACCTCCACAAGCCGAGAGCACATCCAGGTCGCCGTCGCCGTCCACGTCACCCGCAAATAGCGAATTGACGGTGTACGCGTACGGGGTGACGGTGCGGGGCGTGAAGTTCTGACTGCCGTCGTTGGCGTACCAGACTATGTGACCGGGAGAGAATGTGGAGAGCACATCCATATCGCCGTCGCCGTCCATGTCGCCGGCAAACACCGATGCGGCCCAGCCCGCGCCCCCAATGTTATGGTCCGTGAAGTGCTCATTGCCGTCGTTGGCGTACCAGGCGATCCCGTCATTTCCAGAAGCCGAAAGCACATCCATATCGCCGTCGCCGTCCACATCCGCCGCAAACACAGACCGGACCGAAGAAACGTCTGTGGCGATGTTGTGGTCCGTGAAGTTCTCACTGCCGTCATTGGCGTACCAGGCGATCTTGTCGTCCTTGTAAGAAGCCGAGAGCACATCCATATCTCCGTCGCCGTCCACATCCGCCGCAAATACCGACACGGCCCCGCTCGCGGCCGTGGTTATGGTATGGGCCGTGAAGCTCTCACTGCCGTCGTTGGCGTACCAGGCTATCTTGTTGTCCCACCAGGACGCCGAGAGCACATCCATATCGCCGTCGCCGTCCACGTCTGCCGCAAATACCGACTCGGCCCCGGAGGCTTCCGTGGTGATGGTGTAGGCCGTGAAGTTACCGCCGCCGACGTTTTCATACCAGGCGATCCTGTTGTCCTTAGAAGCCGAAAGCACATCCATATCTCCGTCGCCATCCACATCCGCCGCAAACACCGACACGGCTACGTATAAGTCCGCGGTGATGGTATGGGCCGTGAAGTTACCGCTGCCGTCGTTTTCATACCAGGCTATCTTGTTGTCATACAGAGACGCCGAGAGCGCATCCAGGTCGCCGTCGCCGTCCAGATCCGCCGCAAACACGGAATAGGCTCCTTGTGCGTCTGTGGTAATCACGTTCGGTTCACCGAAGAGGCCGCTGGCTGCCGCCGGGGCCGTGATGGTAACCTGATAATCCTCCACTTCGCCGTCGTCGGCCAACCCGCCGGGCGCCAGGTCTCCCACCGTGCTCAGCCGGAAACGCCCATAGCTCTGACCGCCGATGGCCCAACTCGGTACGTCGAAAATGATTGTATTGTTGCCGTCGACGACCGTCATGTTGTCAGCAATCTGTTCAAACGGCCCACCCCAGCAACCGTCGCCGTTGAAATCAATCCAAGCATCCAGCTTGGCGTTGGGGTCGTTCTGGTCGTTCACCGTCACACTGTCAGCGAACTGTTCAAACGGCCCGCCCCAGCAACCGTCGCCGTTGAAATCCACCCATGCATCCAGCTTAGCGTTGGGGTCACAATTCTGAACGTTCACCGTCACACTGGCTCCGAGCCGGCCTGCCTGGATGGTTGCGAAGCTCACGCCGTCTTCGTCATCGATGTCGTTGGTGTCGTCGGCGTCGGCGGCCGCCGAATGGGTGCCGTCGGACTCGTCGTCACGTTCGTCCCCCAGCCTGGGACCGATCGGTGTGTGCTCGGCGCCGTCTTCGCTGAGTGTTGTGGGATACGGCGCCGGGGCGTCGCCAAAGTCAAATCCCAGGTTCTCGTACCAAGCGATGGTAGAGCCACGTGAAGAGAGCACATCCATATCGCCGTCGCCGTCCATATCTGCCGCAAACACCGAACTGGCCCTGAAGGCGGTGATGGTGTGGGCCGTGAAGTTTCTACTGCCGTCGTTCTCGTACCAGGCGGTCTTGCTACCGGAAGACGCCGAGAGCACATCCATATCACCGTCGCCGTCCATATCCGCCGCAAACACCGACACAGCCTCATTTGCGTCTGTAGTGATAGTGTGGGCCGTGAAGTTCCCACTGCTGTCGTTTTCATACCAGGCTATCTTATCGTCTTTTACAGATGCCGAGAGTACATCCATATCACCGTCGCCGTCCACATCCGCCGCAAATACCGAGTGGGAACTGTTCGCGTCCGTGGTGATGGTGTGGGCCGAGAAATTCTCACTGCCGTCGTTTTCGTACCAGGCGATCTTATCGTCCTTCCAAGACGCCGAGAGTACATCCATATCGCCGTCACCGTCCATATCCGCCGCAAATACCGACTCGGCCCCGTCCGCTTCCATGTCGATGGTGTGAGCCGTGAAGTTCTCGCTGCCGTCGTTTTCGTACCAGGCGATTGTATCGTCATTGGTAGATGCTGAGAGCACATCCATATCGCCGTCACCGTCCACATCCGCCGCAAACACAGATTGGGGAAAGGCAACGTCCATGTTGATGGTGTGGGCCGTAAAGTTCTCACTGTCGTCGTTCTCGTACCAGGCGATCTCACCACCACAAGCCGAAAGTACATCCATATCGCCGTCACCGTCTACATCTGCCGCAAAAACCGAATAGGCCCCGTCCGCTTCCTTGACGATAGTGTGGGCCGAGAAGTTACCGCTGCCGTCGTTGGCGTACCAAGCGATCTTACTGTCATATTCAGACGCCGAGAGCACATCCATGTCTCCGTCACCGTCCACATCCGCTGCAAACACCGACATGGCGTTTTGTACGTCCGTGGCAATCAAGTTCCATTCACCGAAAATGCCGCTGGATACCGCCGGCGCCGTGATGGTAACCTGATAATCCTCCACTTCACCGTCGGCGGCCGGCCCGCCGGGCGCCAAGTCTCCGGCCGTGCTCAGCCGCAAACGCGCGAAGCTTTGACCGTCGATAGCCCAGCTCGGTACGTCGAAAGTGATGATATTGTTGCCGTCGGCGACCGTGACGTTGTCGGCGATCTGTTCAAACGGCCCGCCCCAGCAGCCGTCGCCGTTGAAATCCACCCAGGCGTCCAGCCTGGCGTTGGGATCGCACTGGACGTTCACTCTCACACGGGCACCGAGCTGGCCTGCTCGGAAGGCCCAGATGCCCACACCGTCTTCGTCATCAAAGCCGGTACTGTCGTCGGCGTCGGCTTCCGCCGAATGGGTCCCGTCAGATTCGCTGTCACGCGTATCCCCTAGCCTGGGACCGGTCGCTTCGTGCCGGGCGCCGTCTTCGATGAGTGTGACCGGATACGGCGACGGGGCATCGCCAAAGTCAACAGCAGAAGCACTTCCCGTTAAAAAACAACAAACAACGACACATAGACGTGAAAAATATTTTATCCTCATCACAACCTCCTTTATTAACCGATATTTCCCAGTTAAAATTCAAAACCAACCCTCGCTGGTAAGTTTCGAACCGCGAAATTCCAGCTTCAATTTGCGCTCAAAGCTGACTCTGAAAGCAACCCTGCCTGCTTCACAAATCGGACTATCTCTTTTGAAATATGAAAGACCTCACAAAATGTACTCTAAGATGACTATACTATCAAATTTCACTTTCTTTGCAACTATTTTTCCTAGAAATCCGGATTCGCTAAAAATCACAAATGGATATTTTCCCAGTCATCATCGAGCAAATCGAAGAAGTGTATTGTTGACCGTTTGGATTTGTGTTTGCCCATAAGAATCTGACACCCTTTTGCCGCCATCATGCTTGCCGCTGCCGCAGCGGTAAAAGGCGGTGTTCCGAGTTCTTTTTCCAATCCCTCATGCTGGCCCTGGTAATGCTTTTGAAGCATTTCGCTGCCGGGCCAAACGACACCCACTTCACCATACCATCCTGCAATCGCACCGTGTACCAAGGGGCAATTTGATGCCGAACATTTTTGTGCCAGAGCCAGCCTGTCGTCAATATTATCCAGGCAGTCAAAGACCAGATCAGCCTTCTCCCAGATATCATCCGGCAACTGGTCAAAACGGCACTGAAATCCTGTAAACTCAACGGCCTTATTAATCTTCCCCAGACGTTCCTTCGCCTCGTTAGTCTTTTCCCTTCCAAGGTTAGCCATATTTGATAATAGCTGCCTGTTAAGGTTGGTTTCTTCGAAAATGTCAGGGTCTACTGTAATAATTTTTCCAACACCGGCACGGCCAAGCTGCTCAACTAACTGACCACCCAGACCACCAAGGCCAACTATAATGACCGTGCTTTCAAGCAGCTTCAATTGCCCCTCGCGGGAGAAAGTACCCAGATTACGAAGATAGCGCTGAGGAGTAAAACCATTCTTAATAGCAAACCATTCGACCTTCCTCAGGCAGATGCGTGTTTGAGCAGAGATACTTTCCATCTGCTCCACAGATATATCTGAAGCTTCGCATCCTGCGAAATAAGGCTTTATAAGTCTTTCTTCACCCGGGCTTATCATGCCTGTACCTGATTTAAGTAAAATCAACCTCCTCCTATTGCAGGAGGAAATATATAGACCAAATCTCCTTCAGTTAGAACTTTATCAAGGTCTTCCTGCTTGCCGTTTACTGTAATGATCCGGACGAGTTTGATGGGCAATCCAAGATTTTCTGCTAATCCTCGCACAGTTGTGCCCTCTTCCAAACCTACCTTACCATCCTTATTATTCTTCAAGTATTTGGCAAACATGCTCATGAGTTTTACATTAACAAACATCAAATATACCTCATCGCACTTATTTCAATTAGGACAAACTCAGCCGTTTCATTGTTTCCTTTGTCGGTGCGCCATTTTCATCCCAGCCCCGTAAAGCATAATAGTCTTCCATCAAATCCTCAAATGGAATCATCTTCCCTGCACGGAAACCTTCCTTGGCCGTCTGGAACAGCTTCTTTGGAAGGATGTCCGTGGCCTTATTGTAACCATCCCGAATATTGTTCAGTCTCTGAACAGTGAATCCTCGTTGGCCGGCAAGCATCAAGTCATCGACGGAATAATCCCATCCGGTAATCGCGTTAAACATCTCGGCAACATCGGTCATGGACCAGTCTCCGCCATCGACCATAAACATGCAAAGCACCAGCGAATTTATCAGCACTCCAAGGTCCTGGCACTTTACGGCCAACCTGCTTTGATTCTCTCTCTCAAAGAACTTGACCGTTCCCTCCTTGATGTCAACCTCGGGAATGAAAAAACCACCCATTTCCACATCCTCACAAGGACCACGGAAATGACAGGCACCCCGTGTTCCCGTGGCATAGGTAGGCGCGAGCGAAATACAGGCCCGTGGATCGTGCGCCGGCAAATCCAGACCTTTACAATGCACCACTTCGGCCACGGAGTCCGGATGAATTTTTTCAGCCGCTTTTACTGTACCTTCAGCAAAGATTGCACCGAAACCTTCCCGACGTCCAATCTGCTCGACCAAAGCAAAGAATGCCTTCGGATCACCCCACTTCAACTCTAAACCATCAGTATCGTCAGTCGTGACCCATCCTTTTTCAAAACACTCCATAGCAAAGCCAACCATAGCCCCGGCACTGATAGTATCCAGTCCAAGCCGGTTGGCAATATCGTTACCGATAGCTACAACCTTGGGATCATCAATCAGCAGATTCGTACCCATTAATCCGAGGGTCTCATACTCCGGTCCTATTCCCTCATACCTGTATTCTTCAGGCTCGGTAATCGTTATCTTACGATGGCATCCAACCGGGCAATATTTACAGGGCAGGGGCTTGGCGTTCAAAGCTTGTGTGTAATTCGGCCCGCCAAGTTTTTTTGCGCCCTCAGGCCAAACATCCTGCTCCCAGTATTTAATGGGCATATCACCCAATCCTTCAGCCGTCTCACAAAGTCCCGGCGTCCCATGCAACCTGAATTCATTTTCTACGACTGTATCATATATCTGTTTCTGATACTTTTTGATTAGTTCACGAGTAGCTTGTGGATCATTTACCTCAACCTTTTTAGTTCCACGCACGGCCACGGCTTTGACATTCTTGGCTCCCATGATCGCCCCCAGACCACACCGGCCCGCAAAACTGTGTTTATCGAAGGCGATACATGCAATCGCCACGTTGCGCTCTCCTGCGGGACCGATAGCTGCAACACTGAGTTTCTTATCGCCGCTCTGTTCGTGAATTGCATCATCTGTTTCAAATGTATCCTTACCCCACAGGCCGGATGCATCTTCGATACGCACATCATCATCTACAATCCTAATATAAACAGGCCCCTCAGATACTCCCTCCAGAATAAGTACATCATAGCCCGCGTCCTTCAATGACGGCCCCCAGTCCGCACCGGCTGCGGTATCTGCAAACGTCCCCGTAAGCGGGGATATGCCAACGATGCTGAACTTGGCACCACCGGGGATTGCAGGTCCCTGGAATGGACCTGTCGCAAAAATAACAAGGTTCCGAGGGTCATAGGGTTTTATCTTCTCCGGCAGCTCTCTCCGAAGAATCTCAGCCCCAAGGCCGGCACCTCCAATGAAATCTTTCAGATCTTTCTCAGCTATCGGTTCTACTGTCGTTTTGTGGTTGGTCAGGTCCACCCTTAACATCTTTTGGCAATATCCGTTTTTCATTATTTGTACTCCATTTTTCCTAATATTACTTATCAGAATCAAAGGCAAGACATCTGATAAATCTCTGTGCCTTAATCTGCATTTCCTTTATGTCCTGGGCCGGGAGGTAAGTTTTCATTCAAATATCTGTTCAGCAATTCAAAGAGGTGGCGTCTGGTATTTTTTCCCTCTTTGATACTGTGTGTACGATTCGGATATGACATCATCGTAAAATGCTTGTTGTGCTTAATCAGTTCATTGACTAATGCCTCGAAACTCTGGTAATGACAGTTATCGTCTGCCGTGCCGTGCACAATCAACAGATTGCCCTTGAGCTGGTGCGCAAATGTTATTGGCGAGCCGTTTTTAAAACCCTCCTCATTGTCATCGGGCAGACCCATATATCGCTCCTGGTAAATCGTATCGTAAAAGCGCTGGTTACTTATAAACGCGATTGCCATAGCTGTATGATACAGGTCAGGATATCGAAAGATTGCGTTAAGACTCATGGAACCACCACCGCTCCAGCCCCATATTCCAATTCTATTCGGATCGACGTACGAACGTTCCTTGATGATGGCTCGCGTAGCAGCGGCCTGGTCCGCAGAGGCGAGAATTCCAATCTGCCGGTAGACGCATTTACGCCACGCTCGACCACGGGGCGAGGGAGTGCCGCGGTTATCCACGTTCATTACCAGATAACCCTGTTGAGTGAGCATAAGATGCCATAGGTATCTTTTCCCTCCCCATGTATCCCGGGCCGTCTGGCCTGCCGGCTCTCCGTAGACAAAGAAAAACAACGGATATTGCTTTTCCGGGTCAAAATCAGGTGGTTTCATGCACCAGCCGTCCAGCTGAACATTATCGCCTATATCAACACGAAAGAATTCTCCCGGTGTCTTTTTCAGTTCGTCCACCCTCGACCGAAGTTCTGAGTTATCGACTAACACTTTTTTAGTTTTATGCCCCGGCAAACTGACCAGTTCAATTATCGGGGGTATACCAAAGGATGAGTATGTATGAAAGGTCCATTTTGAATCCTTTGATACCTGATATGTATGCGTTCCCTCCAGGTTAGTTGGAGTAATCCTCTCAACTTTACCGCTGCCATCAAGCGGCGTACGATACAAATATCGCTGCGTCGGATTATCCGGCGAAGCAATATAGTACACCCAGCCGCCCTCTTCATCGATGCTCTGAATGCTTATTACATCGAACTGGCCCGGTGTAAGAATTTTTATCTCACTGCCGGACCGTGAAACCAGATACAGATGCCGCCAGCCGTCCCGCTCACTCACCCACGTAAAGCTCTTGCCGTCGTCCAGCCATTTCAGGTCGTCATGCATGTCAATCCATGCCTCATCAGTCTCAGTCAGAATAGTTCTGACTCGTCCTGTGCGCACATCACCCAGCATCACTTTATTAGTGTTTTGCAGGCGATTTAGTTGCTGTATGACTATTTCCTTTGAACTCTCCGCCCACTCCATCTTCGGAATATAATGGTTTCGTGAATCACCCGGCACCTTGAGCCATTGAGTTTTGCCACCACCAGCCTTTATCACTCCGACACGACAGGCGGAATTCATCTCTCCGACCTTTGGATACTGGAATGTTGTTATCTTCGGGTAGAGAGAATCCGTATAATTTATAAGATGAAACTCACGAACACCTTCAGTATCGAACTGCCAGTAGGCGATTAGTTTGCTATCGGGACTCCAGCAAAAACCATCCCGCAATCCGAATTCTTCCTCATATACCCAGTCTGATGTGCCATTGATAATCGTGTCTGAGCCATCCTTTGTCAATTGTTTTATTCGAAGGTTCTTAAGATTCTGGACATAAAGGTTTTTTTCACGGACATACGCAACCCGCCTGCCGTCCGGCGAGAACTTTGCGAACATCAATGTCGAAGGCTCGGATTCTCCACCCAGTTTTTGGAGTTTCCAATTTGTCAGGTCAAGCACCCAGTAATCCCCCCGCGTATTTCTCCTCCATACGCGTTTAGTATTAGTGAAAATCAGCAGCTTTTTTCCATCCTCCGACCAGGAGTAATTTTTAATTTCGAGCGGCTTTGATTCACCCGACGGTATTAGTCGGGTTGAGGAAACGATTACTTCCCGGCTGCCGGTCTCCGGATCGTATCGAACTATATCCTTTGGCTTTTCATCGTCCGACTCATCACAGGATGAAGATTCATTACATTCCTGCTGGACCTCCGTATCTTCCAAAGTTGTGTACCCGGAACCATCCTTCAGCCAGTGGGCCAGGCCGAATTTCTCAGGTTCAAAGTCATTGGTGTCAAAAATCCTCTCGAGAGTAAGAAACGAGAGGTCCGTTGTCTCTCCTGCCCGAACATATCCGAGAAGGACAATCGCGAGACAAGATATAATAAAATAATATCTAATCACTGTTTTCATGTAATAAGTTATCTCCGTTTATTCAAGTATTAACCTTCACAGTACCGTTTGGTTCAATTATAAGGTCATCATCTTCTCTAATAGAATAAAAATCTTTCTCAGCCAAAACAACAATAGGCACGGCTTTGTGATACAACTCGTCAGAGACAATACTTCCCAATGCCAAAATAGGATCGACTTTAAGGTTGATGATGGCGGCAGGAGCAACGCCGGTCTTGATGCTTTCCATCAGCGTGGCGCTGGAGGTGCTGGAACCCTTGCCCTGTGGGAATACGAATATTCTCCCTGTAACGTTAGCTCCTGAACGCTCATGACGGCGGTCGATAATTTCGCCGGTACGCGGAGAAATACCTCCCCAGAAACTCAGTGGCTCTTTGGACACAAGAGCTTTGCCTGCGGCTGAACCTGTAACTATGGATTTTCCCGGCAGAGTTCTCTCCGTCATACCAACGCTTCCTCTCGACACACATATCCCCTGACGGCAGAGTCAACGCATTCGGCCATATCGCCAAAGGCAACCTGTACTCCCAACTCACCCGGAGCGTAATAAGCACACTTTCCCGAATTGGTCATTATAACCTTTGTAGCCGAAGAGACCATCGGTGTATGAAATATACAAGTGTCAAGGGTTATCTCAACACCGAAGTCAATCAATATATTGAAAAACTCGCTTCTTCGCAGCAGGGCATAAGATGTATGGCAGGAAATTACAATAAACCTAACGTCGGGACGAAGCGTTTTGCCTTTTTCTGTCTCCGCTCGGATAAGTGTAGCAAGCTCACAAAACTCATCGAAAGAAAAATGAGGACAACCTAACACGACCAAATCAAGTTTATCACCTTCGGCGGCAGTGGACAAGTCGGCCAAGGATTTCTGTAAATCGGTAAGGTTGATATCGATAATTTTCTCGGGCTTGGCGCCCTTAAAGGCTTCCTCCAAAGTATTCGCTTCCGGCGTCACACCAATCGCATGAAAAAGTGCCAACGCACCCGAAGAGGCTGCCGCCGCACATAAAGCCTTCAGTTGGTCACTGGTGACATCAACGGGTAATCCTTCGATAACCGGAATTTTATCACCGGATACTGCCCCTATATGATGACCCAATACCGCATAGAAAGCATTACTTTGCATAATAGCAGAATCGATATCCACTAATCGTAACAGAATCTGCCCTTTTCGATTTTCCTCCAAATGCAGCCCACATTTAGGCACTCTGCCTGTTATAGCAGCACAGATGTCGATAAAATCCGCGTATCTGTTGGTTCTTGCCCCAAGAACCGAATTGGCATAGCAGATAGCGTTGGATTCACCCCAGGCGATTTGCTGGCCGAACCTGGGTGTTAAGTAACTTTGATACGGTGCACACGTCCATGTAGGAATGCATCCCATATCCGTATAAGCTTTTGCCTGCCTTATGGCTTTGGCGGCAAAACCTTCATCAATTCCAAATTGCCTCCAGTTCTGAAGGTCAAGCGGTCCCATATTCAAGGTCGTTGGGACGGAAACTTTTCCTCCTTTCTCCGCCAGGGTCTCAGCAAATTCCAAACCTGTTTCACTGAGCAGGCCGCATCCATCTATATGGGCCTGGTTGACATCCATCATCTCGGCAGCGCCCTGCACCTCAGCCATTCTTACCAGAATACGCATCGCCATTCGAGCAGCTTCGCCGTATTGACCATTCAGAAGTTGTTCATCTCGTGTGCTCAACTTCACTGACATTGTATTTCCTACGCCGGTTTACAGTAATCAGAGCTTGTGATCTGACGGTTTCAAGCCCTTTTTATGCCCGCCGAAACCGATGGGATTCGGATTGTACGTGCCAACTATATCTACCTTGCTCCTGGCCGGTATCTTATCTTCCATTCCCAACGCCCAATAGCAGGCATTTACAAGGAGCCGTCGAAATCCCTCACTCTTAAGATCGTCACCATGCCCCATCGTTGTAGTAAAAATGCGGGATGTTCTCCCCATTTCACCTGTATAAGTCTTGGTCCAGGCCACAGGCACAAGTTTCTTCGTCGGGTGAGGTTTATCTTTGTAACCCATACCCTCGAGTACCTGTCCCATTATGAGCGGTTTGCAGTCACCGTGCAGCGTTGTAATACCATACACATCCGAAGGCCCCCATATATCTTCGCAACCTTTGACAATTGGGTGTTTTTCCATACCTTTTGCGATGAGTCCACGAGTACTCTCTTTCTGGTGATGTCCGTAATGGTTAATCCATGTCTCGCCAAAAACCTGACGTCCATAGCCGCCCCTGAACTCTTTATTTCGAAAACTGTATTTGGCATACCGACTCTTCTTGTTCTTGCGATAATTGAATGCATGTGTTGATGTTCTCAATCCCATAATCGGTTTGCCTGAATTAGTATAATCAATAATGTATTTCATCTGCTTATCGGGAAGCTCACGGAAACGCAGGAACATTACCATCAGGTCCGCCCTCTCGAGAGCTTTGAGTCCGGGGATGTTGTCAACCGTCTTGGGATCGATCTCTCCGGTTTCTTTATTGATGGCAAAGAGGACCGTGCACTTAAAACCGTGGTGTTCGGCAAGAATCTTGGCGAGTTGAGGCATTGAGTCCTCTGAACGGTATTCCTCGTCACCGGTAACAAAAACGATATGATTGCCCTTGCCAGGGCCTTCCTTGCCCTTATAAACAACCCATGGATCGTCGGCTTTTGCAAAACCATTTAATGTACATACAAATGTCGCCATCACAAATAACCATAGTCCTGTTGCGTTTTTTACACGGTTCATAACCGCCTCCTTTCATTCTAAATGATAGTTTCTATTGATTGTCCAATACATGTCCTAATATATCATATCCTGTTCAATTTCTCAATACTGCACTTTTCAAAAATATATGTTCATATTTTCTCTAATTCCTGCTCATACTCAGACCGCTCATTCTGCCTGACAGTAGATAATCTCAGGGCGTATAGTGAGCAGGTTATTCATCGCTTATCTTCTGCAACCGCCACAAACTGATGCCTCATCCGAAAGAAAATAGTGCCCTGTGAAATTGCCGGCGTTGCCATGCAGGTTTCGCCCATTTTATTAACGTTGAGAAGCTTGAATTCAGGCCCGGCTTCTACAACAAATATCTCGCCCTTCTCAGCAGTGAAATAGATTTTACCGTCTGCTGCAACCGGAGATGCTGAAAAGGCAACACTCCCCGAGGCAAGCTTTTCACGGTATTTTAATTGTCCTGTCTTAGCTTCATAACAGCTCAAAACACCCCTGTCTGAACCACAATAAAGATATTCATTGTACACGATGGGCGTGGGCATATAGTTGCCGCCTTTGCTATAGCTCCAGGCAACGTGTTGATTACTTGAGACTTCTTTAGCCAGTGAAATATCACCGGCTGCCGAGACATTCACGGCATAGATGGGCGACATACGTCCATGTGAATTGGTAATATAGATTAGATTGTGAGCTACGATAGGAGTCGGAACAGGGATGTCACCACCACCCTCCATTTTCCAGATTTCTTTTCCCGTCTCGATATCGTAGCCTCCGATATGCTTATATCCATTAACAATGATTTGGGAGTGCTTTTCGTCAGAATAAACAGTCGGCGTGCCCCACGTTGGTACCTCGTCTCTGAACGTTTTCCACAATTGGGCCCCATCCTTCAAATTAAAGGCTGCTATAAAAGAATCTTTCTGAACATCACATTGAATAATTACCATCTGCTTATGGATGACGGGTGAACTGCCACCCCCCCATTGGGCGGCAGGCATGCGAAAATAACCCCAGTCAAGAGTGCCAAGGTCCTTTTTCCATACGAGTTTACCTTCCATATCGTAGCAGTACATACCTTCTGAACCAAAGAATGCAACCACGTATTTGCCATTCGTGCAAGGTGTCGGATTTGCATGGCTGGATTTTGGATGTCGTTTCACCCTGGGCTTTCCCTTGTAAGATTCTCTATGCCATAAAATCCTGCCGCTTGTTTTATCTATACAATAAAGACGCCAACTGAAATTATTCTCTTCTTTTTCAGATTTTACATCTCCATATAGGCCCACCTTTAGTCTGGCCTGTCCCTCATCCTTGACTGCGGTAGTTACAAAGATGCGATCACCCCATATTGCAGGGCTCGAGTGTCCAAGTCCGGGGATTTTTATTTTCCAGCGAACGTTTTGGGATTCTTCAATGTCCCAACTGACCGGAGTGTTAAAATCCTCCATTATACCCGAAGCCGATGGGCCCCTAAATGAAGGCCAGTTCTGGCCGGAATGGGATTCCGTCATTAATAGACAGATTGTAAGAAGTAAACGAAGCACAGTTTATATCTCCTTTCCACCTAATTTTTTATTCAATAGATAACTAAACCATTTATCTGATTATAATATACTTGGCGAACGTTTGCACCTGTAATTTTCTCTTCTCCTTGCCATTTGCAAGCTCAAATTGAGACATAGAAATCTACCCGGGTTATTTATTAAATTCCGGCCGGGCATTCTGGGAAAAAGAAATTGGAGGCGGAATTTATTGAAATGTCCGGATAATCCTGATATTATTACAAAACTAACTTTTGAGGATGTAGTTGTGGTTTTGTTGAACCGGAAATATTAATTCAAACTTATCAAATTATAAGGAGAAAGAAATTGCTTAAGATAGGAATAGTGGGTTTGGGATTTATGGGGCAAATGCACTACCGGTGCTGGAAAGCCCGGGAAGATGCACAGATCGCGGCCATTTGCGATACAAATAAGAACCTCGTTGAAGATTGTAAAAAGACGGTGGGCAATATCGAAGGGACGGAGCCTATCGATTTCACTGGAATCAACATTTATTCCGACTTCGGTAAGATGCTGGCAGAAGAGAAACTGGACGCAATTTCACTCACGCTGCCGACCTATCTGCACGCCAAACACACAATACAGGCTCTGGAGTCCGGAATTAACGTATTGTGCGAAAAACCGATGGGGCTCAATGTCGCTGAGTGTGACAGTATGATTGCCGCCGCCAATTCCAGCGGCAAGGTGCTGCAAATCGGACATTGTGTGCGTTTCTGGCCGGAGTATGCAAAGGTAAGAGAGATTATAGCGGGCGGCGAATACGGAAAAGTTATAGCGGCAACTTTTCAAAGATTATCTGCTGTACCGACATGGAGCTATGAAAACTGGATTATGAACGAGGAGCGCAGCGGCGGGGTGGTAATGGATTTACATATCCACGATTCCGACTTTGTGCAATACGTGTTCGGTATGCCGCGGGCCGTCTATAGTGCCGGCGGTAAAGACAGCGAAGGAAGACTTGGGCATGTTGTCTCGCAGTACCTCTATAATAATGACACCGTGATTACAGCCGAGGGAGGATGGGCATTGATGCCGGCGTTCGGCTTTGAGATGAGCTTCAATATCGTGCAGGAAAAAGCGACAATTGTTTACGACTGCACGCGGGAGCCGGCTTTCAGGGTGTGCCCTGCAGAGGGTGAGGCGTTTACACCAGAAGTACAGCAGGGTGATGGGTATATCCTGCAAATCGAGCATTTTGTTAAAGTAATCGGCGGAGAGCAAGTGGCAGAAGTAACAACGCTGGATTCGTCCCGCGATTCGATAAAAATAGTCGAGGCGGAAAAGGAATCTATCAGGACAGGTGGAATAGTTTCAATTGAATAAGAAAACTCAGACCTGTAAAAACTACTCAAGTAAAAAAACATATTGTGGAGAAGACTATTATGCGTAAATGTAATGATTGGCCTGTATCGGTTTGTAGCTGGTCACTAAAACAGGATGTTCACGAGTTGGCCGAATCAATGGAAAAGCTTGAT
>JABAHP010004724.1_pt1 | contig 19932 bp, 25 predicted proteins | sample 7062081 | NCBI WGS metagenome assembly JABAHP01 (sample SAMN14534357, study PRJNA622989) | marine sediment metagenome | biome: marine biome [ENVO:00000428]; feature: marine pelagic biome [ENVO:01000023]; material: deep marine sediment [ENVO:00002113] | place: India: Gulf of Kutch | collected...
CATTGATTATGACCTTGATGTTGACCTTGATTATGTAGCTGCGTTCAATAAAACTTTTACAGTTAAAGCAGGAGAACCTGCTGCTGTTATTCCGAATCCCGGTGGTGTGCTTAGGGTTAAGAACAACGGTGCTGGTGAAACTCCGCAGTATGAATACCTTGCAATAGGTACAACGTAAAATTAGAAAGGGATAGAAATGAGAATGTTGAGAGCAAATATTTTGGTTAAGCAGTTAGCCAAAAAGAAAACCAGTGAGTTGGTAATGCCTGATGTAGTAAAGGAAGATTGGTATCGTGGTGAGGTTGTACTTGCTGGTCCAGAAGTATCGGAAATAAAAGTAGGTGACGTGGTTCTGTATCCACCACCGTTCCGTGGAAATTTTCCGACTGTGGTCCATGATGGTCAGGATATGATTATACTTCCTGATACTGACGTTTGGGCGATAGAGTAATGCCACATTATGCAGCAAGTTGTGACAATGAAAACTGTGGCGTAATCACAGATTATTTTTCTTGTATAGATGAACGCAATAACTGTACAGAAAAATGTCCTGAATGTGGTGGCAGTATGTCACGTGACATAGCAGCGGAGTTAGCTGGTATGGGACATTTTAATGCTACCTGTAAAAGTAATCCACGCTGGTCTTGGAGTATGGGAGTTCCAGCATGTCAAGTAAATCAATTTCGGAAACGTTTTCCGAATAGTACCTATTCAGATGATGGTAGGTTGTTAATAAAAAGCAGGCAAGACAAACTCCGACAGGCGAAGGAACGTGGGTTTGTTGAACTCAATTAGAAAGGGATAGATATGGAAGAATTTAATTGTCCATTATGTCAAGCCGACTTTCCTATAAGTGTGAGAGTCAACGGTAAGTGCAAGCAGTGTGATAAGGAACATCCTAATGTCGCAAGTTTGGAAGAATTCAAGGAGCAAGAGAACAAAGACGAGAAACGCAGAACGCTATCTGAGTCTGTGGTACGCTCGATTATCTATGAAGTCCTTGAAGATGAAGTAGGATTAAAACGAATTGCTTGCGAGAAATGTCAAGTAAAGTTTTTCCCGAAGTCACCTGCACAGAAGTATTGTAAAGACTGTGCTGGTAAGAAGGATAAAGGTCCTAAGACGAATGACGAAATCGCTGAGGAAACTAAATAATGGATAAGGATACCAACGACATAAAGACCGTCAGTGAGTTGACGAATGAAGTTGATGATGTCCTGCACAACAAAGACGGTGACGATAAGAAAGAGAAGTATACTGAAACTAACGAAACTAAGACCACACTTCTCGACAAAATTAAAACAATGATTAAGACTAAGAAGGAAGCGTCAGCTAAAGCTGATGATACTTCTGACGATGATACTACTGACGACAAAGGTAGTGACAAACAGGGTGACAATGTTCCCGAAGCATTTGTTGTAGCTGCAACCGAAGCAGGTTGGAGTGAACAACAAATTGCTGACTTCGCATCGGATTATACCGATGAAGAATTGTTGGAACATGTTCAATATATAAAGGAATCGTCTGAGACACCTGCTAAAGAGCAGGATTCCTCTCAAGAAAAAGACGACAAGGATGAAGAGAAGAAGGATGATAACAAGGATGGCGACACTAAGGATGGTGAAAAGGATTTGATTATCAAGGAGTTGCGTGACCGAATCACTAAGTTGGAAGATGCCAACGAGAAAAATAGTGAGAAAGAACAAAGTGACATCTTGATTAAACGTGCGACTAAAGCCACTGAGATTTTAGATAAACTCTCAGAAACGTTCCCGATTTTCGGAGTATTCGAAAAAGGCAAGCCAAACTCCTTGCCACGATTCCCTAATGGTGACATCATTCCGAATAGTCCACAGAACAAGGCTCGTAACCAAGTGTGGCATTTGGCTGAAAAGCTGACCAATGCTGGCGAAGATTTTGAAGTTGCATTATCTGTCGCTATCAATGCATTCAAAGGTGCTAACTTGGAAAAAAGCGTTAAACGGAATTTAATTAAGAGTTTGAAACGTAGTGAGAAGAAGTTGTCAGCCAAACATTCGTCACATGATGCTGTGCATAAAGCCAAGTCTGGTGCAGACGTGGTGAAACAGGTGATGGATAAATATGGTAACAACAAATCGTAAACTGTAACTTTAACACAAGGGGTTTATAATGGAAGTTGATTTTCGTCAAGCATTAGATATTTGGAATGCGACCCTTCAGCATATCATGACTGAGAAACCTGCTCTTGCGAACTTTGCGTACAACAAGTACCAGTTCTACAATATGTTTTTCAGAAATGCTGTAAAGGTCAAAGGTGGTGACCACCTTGAAGGTCATATCACCCTACAGAGTGAAGGTAACGCAAGTCATGCTGGTATCTGGGACCAAGACACATTGGTCAAAAAGAATATCGGCAGGAAATATACTATGCCGTGGCGACAAGCCAAGGGTGGTATGCTGTGGAACCTGATGGAAACATCGCTCAACAGTGGTGCTGAAAAGATTTATGATACGCTGGAACAGCAATACGAGTCAGCCATTAAGGATATAATTGATGAAGTTTATCTTGCTATCCTGACAGGTCAGACAAGTGCTAACGATGTCACTCGTCCGTATAGTGTGTTTAGTTGGTTGCCGTTCGGTACTGCCAGTTCTACAGGTGGTTGGACAGGTTACTCTGGACACTACAATGACGGTAATGGTGCTTCGGCTGCGACATTTGATAGAGGTGGTATTGCTTCAAGTTCTACCAACAATGCGAATTGGGCATCTTACTTTGCCGACCATGCTGGTAACTTGGACGAGACACTTTTGACTTATGTTGACCGGGCGATACGTAAGCTTAATTTCCAAGCACCGATGATTCCTAAGACAGTCGGTGAGATGAATGGTAATATTGACTTCTCGTTGCACACCAACGATAATGTCATAAGCAAGCTTAATACGTTCTATTCGAAGTCAGATGATAACATGGGTTACAATCGTGATTCTCATTGGGGTACACCAACCATCAAGAGTATTCCGTTGGCCTATGTTGACATACTTGATACTGCAAGAACATCTGTTTATGGTACTGACCCTGTTCTTGGTCTGAACCATGCCAGCATTAAGCCTGTCATTCATCAGGATTGGAACTTCCAAGAGATAGATGGCAAGGACCCGAATCGTTCTGTGGTTCTGCAAAAGATAATCTATCTTCGCTATCAGATATTTGCGTGGAATCCACGATTTGCTGGTTTCCTTATCTCGCAGCATCCAAGTAGCTAATTGGAATAAATTAAAGAATTAACCTAAAATTGAAAGGAAGATGATATGAGTCTTTTAAGTTTTGGTGGAGTTCCTAATGCAGAAGCTGTTAAGATACGTTGTTACTACGAAGGTAGTGACACTATCGTAGCTGGTATGGCTCTGTGTTACAATCAAGATACAACCACAAACTGGTTGGATGTTGATAAAGCGGATTACAATGCCGAAGTAGACACATCTACTGCCGAAGGTTATCAGAACGAAGGTAAGGTTATTAGGGTAGAGAAACCTGCTACTGCTAATATGAAGTTCCTTGCTGGCTTTGTCTGTGATAGTACTCCCAACCTTGGAGAGTCTGGCCCCGGTGAGGTAGACTTGTATGTGCCTAATGGTGCAATCCTTAAGGTACGTGGTACTGAGTCCTTCACTATTGGTGATGCAATCTATATTGCCAATGCTGATTACGAAGTAACTAACGTTCCACAGGTCGGCGGTTTCGTAGGTTATGCTATGGAAACTGTTGACAGGTCCGTAACGGAAGGATTGCTGTTGGCTAAGATTATGCCACCGCAGAATACTGACCGTATGAACAAAACAGAGTCAGTGACAAGTTCTCCAAGAGCAGTCACTGTCGCTGATGCCGGGATGGTCTTTGATAACTCTGGTGCTGCTGGTGCAATGACATTCACATTGCCTACTGCTGCAAGTGCTAAAGGTCTTGAGTACACCTTTACAATCGTAGCTGCCCAGAACATAGTTATTGACCCTAACGGTGCGGAAGTAATTTATGTCGGTAACGATACTGCTGCTTTTGCGACAACGAATACGCTAACCTTGACTCCTGCTGATACTAATGACATGGGTATGAACATCACTCTTGTCAGTAACGGTACTGGTTGGGTAGTTAAGTCTGCGAATCCAATCGCTCCTGCAAAGTTTGTTATTGGGTAATGGTCTTTATGGGTATGGAGCAATTTATTTTGCTCCTGCCCTTAACCGTGAGCAGCATGTTACCATGCTGGAAAAATAAATAAAGGGATTCAGAATTCTGTCCCTTCGGGGAATAGGGTTTTCACGGTCGCTCTATTCCCTTTTTTATTTGGAGAAACTATGGCTAATTTAATGTTGACATACAGTGACCTCTACACAAAAGTAAGTGAGTTTCTTGGTCTTGGTTCAAGTCCTACTGGAACAGACCTAACTAAGGTCAAAGATATTGTGGCACGTGGTTATCGTAAATTCCTGTATCCTATTGATTCAAGCACTGGTGAACCATACACATTTAGTTTTGTGAAACAGTATATGCAGGTTAGGATTGATGCTAACAAGTGGAAATACCCACTACCGGGTGACTTCGGTGACATGATTGACCGTCCTCACTTTGAAGCTGATAGCGGTTATCATGAACTTACGCAGATTCAACCACAACAAATTGTGGAGCAGCGTGCACAAAGTGTGTCAGCAGGATTTCCTATCTACTATGGATTAGCACCGTTCACTTTCGATGGTGTAATAGGAACGTTTTATGAAATGTGGATTGACCCGAAACCAGATACTACTTACAACTTGGAATTTTGGTATCGCAAAGACCCTTTGAAACCTGAGAATGACTCAGAGTTTTTAATGGGTGGTGTGAAGGCAATGGAAGCACAACTTGAGTGCTGCTTGGCTGTTGCTGAAACACAAGAGGATGATAGGATTGGTGTGCACACACAACTTGCAGCCGATGCTATTCAAACACTTATTCGAAGTGACGTTAAAGTGACATCGGATATTCTTGGAAATTTAGCACGACCAAAAGAGTCGTTATATCGGTGGTACAGTGCTGTAACATCGGACGCAGGTGATTCAGTCTATGTGGACGACCCTGTGAGTTAATAGGATGAAAGGCTCAAGGATGGGGAATGTAAATTTTAACCCAAAGTAATAAGGAGTTTAGTAATGAGTGCAGGTAATTTTTTTAACACTGAGAAAAGAGCAAGTGAGCAGTATACAAAAACAGTTAATGCTACGTATACGGTTAAGACAGGTCGAGTGACAGATAACTTTGTATTTGACAGAGTTCTTAACATTGTAAATCCGGCTGCAAACTTTACAATCACATTGCCTGATGGTTCTTTTCAAGGTCAAAGACTACAGATTAATCAAGGCAGTAATACTGGTTCAAAGACTACTACAGTTGCTGCTGCTACTGGTTCTGGTGGTGACAGTACGCTCGATACTGCTGGTCAGTATATGATTCTTGAGTGGGTCAATAGCACAACTGGTTGGGTTGCTGTATCTGAATCTGTTGCATCGTAAGAGTAATATTGTTAATAATGTGGTGGCTGCGGTCACCACTATTTTTTTGGAGAAATGAAATGGGTAAGTCAGTTAATTATCAATCGCAAGACGGTTGGCATCCAAAAGGTGCTTTAACAACCGCACAAGCTGCGTTAACTACAGATAAAAGCTTGGCTACTGTTCAGGCATTGACAGCAACAGGAATATCTATCATAACCATACCGGAAGGTTGGCCCGCTTTGATGTTGAGATTTCGTGGTGTGATGGCAGATGGTGATAGTAATGTCATTAATATTTATGGTATGAAGGGTGACGACCATTATTCGCTTATGGCAACTTTGACCCTGACAACTGGTACTCAAGTTTATGAAACAGGTAATCGGTTTGTTGATACCATCGTTGAGACAGTTGCTTTTGATTGGCATAGTGAAGTGAAGGTTCATAGTCCTGCTGGTGTTGCTATGGCTAATAACATTGGAACTGTTTCTTTGAATACACATGGTTACGACAATTTACTTATAATTGCTACGACATTAAATAGCACTTCAGTGATTCCTGAGATAAGTAGGGCAGCATAATGATAGGTAATAGTAACATGTTTGGTGCGTTGGGCATGCAGTTGGTAGATAGAGGTGACCCATCCTCTGTGGATTTTTCGATAGGTGACTTGACTGCTGATAGTGCATACCATGACCTTGATTTATCTGCCATTGTTCCAGCAGGTGCGAAGTTTGTTTTACTTTATGTTAACCTCAAAGATGATGCTGCTGGAAAGGCTATCCATTTTCGTAAGAATGGTAACTCCAATCAAGTAGCAATTGGTAGTTGTACGACACAAGTTGCAAACGTGGCACATAGAAATCACATAATAATTCCTCTTGATGCTGGCAGGATAATTGAATATCAAATGTCAACCACTGTGTTCACACAGTGTGACATTGTTGTGACGGGATGGTGGAAATAATGGCAACAAGAAAAGAAGTACATGAACATTTTGGTCCAAGACTTATGGAAGCAATTAATTTGGCAGTAATGGACGAAATAAATATATTGAGAGCACAGCATGGTTTAGATGCTCGAACTGGTCAGCAATTCTTAGATGCTATTGAATCGAAGTATCTGGCAATTAATGAACCACTTGATACGTAAAGGAGATAATCATGCCATCGAGAGCAATGAATACTTTTAACAAGCTCAAAAGTCAAGGAATGTCTGACGAAGATGCGATTAAGAAAGCCTTTGGTTTAGCTGCAAAAGGCAGAGCAAAGGTTCGTGCTGCTGACAAAGTTAAACGCAAACGCAAAACCAGACATAGTCCTGCTGGCTTGAGATATTTGAAACGAACAAGAAAAAAGAAATAGAGGTAGTGACATGGCGAATATGGAATTTCAAATTCCGTTAAAGGGATATAATGCTGGCGTTAATCCTGAGCAGCAACCACCTGATACTACAGGTGACATTCTCAATATTCGTGCCATAGGAAGTCTTGCGAGGCGTTTCCGTTTAGTCCAAAGACCAGCAATGGGAAAAGCTAAAGACGAACAAATTGGTGGCGTTGCTTCTCCTATTGTAGAAATAAAAAGTATATCGGTAGTTGATTATTTGGGTACATCATAATGGCTATATTAAAAGACGAACACAGTCCTTCTACAAGTTCATTTGTTCCAGCATCTATATCATTGGGATATAACATTGCACAGCAGGTCTATCCTTCTATAGAGTTGGGTCAAACGTTCTTTGCTGCGAGTACTTACAACCTTACTGGTATCGCTCTGCGTGTAGCGAGAAACCATTGGGCTGACCCAAACTCGAAACTTAGAGTTCGGTTGTTCGCAGTTGATGGTAGTGGTAAACCAACTGGTTCTGCTTTAGCAACATCAGAGTTGAAACCTTATACTGCACTGCCACGAAGTTCTGGTCTTGCCCCAAATTATGGTGCAAATCCTTGGACGTTTTTTAGTATGACTACTGAGTATGAAGTACAAACAGGGACAGAGTATGCAATAGTATTAGATGTTCCATCAGGAGTAGGTTGGTGTTTCTGGACCGGACAAACATCAGCAGAAACTGGCAAGTGTACAAGTACATATCCTGATGGAGTTACATGGGCAACACCATATGATGGTTGGGATTTCACTTACCAATGTTACAGCAACTTTGCATTGCAGGATAGTAATACTGCTGGTTCTGAAAGTGCGTTAGATGGTGGTGGAACTTACTGGTTAGGACAGACATGGACACCGAGTGCTGACTACACAGTTAAGTCTATTGCCCTTCGTGTCAAGAAAGTTGGGAATCCCGGTAACATTATTGTAAGTATTCGTAATGCAGCAGCAGGTATACCAACAGGTGGTGACATCGCCACAGGTCTGGTTGCCGAAGCTGATTTGTCTACTGGATTATCTTGGACAGAGTTTACCTTGGATGTTCCATTCAGTGCTACGAGTGGAACGCAATATGCAATTGTAGTTAGGTCTACAGGTGCAACATATCCCGGTGCACGTTTTCAACTTGGATATGAATCGGGTGGAAATGTATATGCAAATGGTACTCAGTTATACTCCGATGATTTTGGCCTTACATGGGCAGCAGTCGGTGGAGAACTGGATGATTTGTGGTTTAGAATATATGGTATTGGTAGTGGTGCTGTTAGTTCTCCGCTTACCGATGCAACAACAGTTAAAAGACTGTGCGGTGTAGGTGCTAATCAATTCTGGTATGAGAATTCAGATGGTGACATGATTGTACTGGCTGATTCTGTAGATGATATTGATACATCGGAGCCGTATCAAATGGCAGAAGCTTATGGTAAGATGTTTATTGCCAATAGTGATAAGCTTCGTGTCGCAGATTTTGTGAATGTTAAAATTGCTACTGCAGATACTGGAACTAATCCACCAGATTTTAATACGGTCTTGACCGGGGGAACATCTGGTGCAGAAATGATTGTAGATTATATTACCTCTACATCAGGTGCATGCACTATATACGGTAGACGGACAACGTCTAATATTTTCCAAGCTTCTGAGGTAGTGACAGGAACTGATGATGATGGTAATGCAATAAGCTTTACCATGACCGCAGCAGACGAAGTTCTACCACCACATTGGTATCCGTGGACAGTGTTTGGAAATGATACTACCAATTTTGGTGAGATGCCAAGTAAAGCTTCGCTGATAAGTGACTACAATGGACGTATGGTATTGGCAGGACATAGTGACTATCCTCATGAGTGGTGGATGTCGAAGGTCTATAATCCGTGGATGTGGTTGTATCAGGAAGGAACTTACTTAGGTGCAGTGACATCTGGTAGTTATGAAGCTGGACAGATAGGTGATGTTATCACTGCTTTGATTCCATATGCTGACGACTACTTTGTGTTTGGTTGTGCCAGTGGAGTATACCTACTTGATGGTGACCCAACTATAGGTGGAACCATAGAAAATCTTTCTGCTACAGAAGGTGTTTATGGTGGACGAAGTTGGTGCAAAGATAACCAAAGCAATCTGTACTTCTTTAGCGGTGATGGATTCTATAAAGCACAAGGTGGAAGAAATAAACCTGTAAGTCTGAGTGAGATTCAGATTCCAAACTGGTCTAAGATGTGGGACCTTAACCCTGCTGTTGGTAGGGTGGTTTGTTCGTTTGACCCAGATAGAAATGGAGTGCTGATTTCTTATACATCATTGTTGAATGGTTCGAATTCCAACTTCTGGTATGACATAAAGACAACAGGATTTTATCCTGAGATTTATCCAGACAGTTGTGGTATCTACAGTTCGTTCTATTACAAAGCATTGGATTCAGCAGACAGGTTGATGCTGTATGGTTGTCGTGATGGTTACATCAGNNACATCAGGTCCTTCTATGATAATCTTAAAGATGATGTAGATACGGACGACACTAATTTAGGAATTCAATCTTGGGTGACATTACCACCATTGCAGTTGAATGAGAATCTTGACGAAGAAGGTTTGTTGGTGACAACTACCTTCGTATTAGGTGGTGGTGACGTAGATGGTGACTTCGAAGATAGTGACGGATGTACCTATGAACTGTTTGTAGCTGACGATGCAGAGACATTGCTTGAAGATGTTAAAGATGATGCAACAGAATTTCTAACTGGAACATTGTCTGGTACAGGACGGAAAAATATGATTCGTCCACGTGCAAGAGGACGATTTGCAACTTACAGAATAAGTAATGTCAATGACACGGAAACGTTTGCATTAAATAGAATTTACGGCAGGGTTAGACCTGTTGGAAAGAGAGGTATATAATGAGTTTACTACTTGGTGCAGCACAATTTGGTCTTGGAGTTTTCGGTGGATTGAAAGCACGTAAAGCTTCTAAGAAAGCACGCAAGAGACAGAAGCGTTTGATTGCACAACGTATAAAGATGCTTAATGAACTTGGTGCTCAGTATCAAGCTGGTGGCAGGTTCTACGAAGCTGCACAAAAAGGTCTACGTACTCGTAGACAGATGGACATTCAGGACATCATGGCAGCAAAGACCAGAGGTTTCACAAAGACTACCACAGCAGGTGCAGTGCGTGAACGTTACATGGCAAAGAAGGGTGGTGGACGTGACCAGCAAATGAACTTAGAGGAATGGCTTGCTGAGAAATATCGTGGTGTTCAAATGGCTAAGTCACAGATGTTGGGCCAGATAAATATCAAAGGTCCAAGCTCTCAGTCCATAAGTAATGCGTTTGCACAAGCTGGACAAGGTCTTAGTACTATGTTGGACGCTTGGCAGAACCGCAAGGTTCCTACTACCGCTCAAACACATTTAGGTAGTGACATCACAGAACAACCTGAGCCAGTGATAAGTGCTCCTGACCCTGTACTGAATCGAAAGATGTATCGCAGTTATCAAGGATTAATATCACAATATTGATAGGTGACAAATGCCTCTTACAACTAAAATAAGAAAAGGTGATNNAGTTAGCGAGTAGTAAACTTGGACCATCCGCTACTCCAACATTCAATGGTGCGACTATTACCAACAACATAAATATGTCACAGTATCAGGTACTGAATTTCGCAGTACATAATGTTGCGAATGAAGCAGCACGGTTGGCAGTGGACTTAGTTCTTGGGAAACTCGTCTATCAAGTTGACAATGGATATCTTTATTTAGCGACATCAAACTAATGATTTATTATAATGAACGACATATAACTCAAATAAACACACAGTATAAGGCGTATGGTGTATACCTGAGAGGTCAAACATTTACTCCTGCAATTACATTTACTATTACTGGTGTTGAGTTCAAGGTATATAGAAATAATAACGGTGCAGGAAATGTCACTGCGAAACTATATGCTGTTGATGGTTCGCATTATCCTACTGGTGCTGCTTTAGCTACCAGTGCTGCTGTCGATTCATCAACTTGGACAACAGATGCTGCAGGTGAATTTATAACATTTACTTTTGGTACTGCTTATCAAGTTGTTGCTGGAACAGAATATGCTGTTGAGTTTACACAAGATGGTGGTGACGCAAGTAACTACATATATTTCAAAGCAGACGAAACAAATTCACCCTATGATAGAGGTGGTTCATTATATTATGATGGTGCATCTTACACATGGACAGAACAGGACGACCTTATATTCAAGACTGTCCTAACATCAGGTTATGAACTGGTTGATTTCTATGATGGTAGTGAAAGAGGATATCCTGCTATCATACTTAATAGTGCGAATGATTGGGCTGGACAAAGTTTCACACCATCGAGAACCTATACTCCTACACATATATCAATTTATGCTGCAAAGGGAGCAGGTGACAATGTAGGTACAGTTAATATTGACCTTTATGGAGTAGATGGGAGTGGACACCCAGACATTGTGGGTGGTGCACTGTGTTCTGGAACTATTCTTGATGCTGATTTTACTACTACTTATGAAGAACAAGTTTGTACTCTGAATGATACAAGTCAATTAACAGCGTCAACAAAGTATTGCATAGTAGTGCACAGTGATTCGCTTGATGCTTCTAATGTTATTGTATGGCCCAGAGATGATTTGTTGGGTGCAAGTGATTATGCAGGTGGTGACCATGAGTGGTCCAGCGATGGTGGAAGTAGTTGGATAACTACAACTACTGCTGATGCAATGTTCAGGGTTTATGCACTTATTCCCCCAACGAATAAGTGGAGAGTTATCCTTACGGAATACATGCCGTTGATAACAGCACACTTAGCTGACCTTAAGTTAGAGAATCGAACAGCAAGTAGGTTACTTGGAACTGACGGTGGGAAGGTGACTTCATCTGAGGACCTTGCTAATTGGATTGGTGGAACAGCTAATCAGATTACGGTGACGGATGATGGTGATGGAAGTGTCACTATATCAATACCTTCTGGTGCTAACTTAACTTTCGCTAATGATGGTGTACACATACTGGATACTAATGCTTCACATGATTTGATTATCTCACCCGGAAGTGACTTAACTGCTGACCGAACGTTAACCCTAACTACAGGAGATAGTAATAGAACGATAACGTTAAGTGGTAATCCAACATTAGCTGATTGGTTTGACCAAGCTGTTAAGGTAGCAAGTAGTCCAACGTTTGCAGGACTGACGACTACATCTGGTAGAATAGTTAAGGTGACCAGAATCACAGGTAATACTACCTTGGATACATCACATCATCATGTGTTTGCTGATACAGATGGTGGTGCTATAACAGTGACACTGCCAGCAGGTGTAGCTGGAACTGAATACAGGATAGTGAATACCGGAAGTACTTCTTACAATGTCACTATCACACCAAATGGTGCTGAGAAACTTTTAGGTGCTAACTCAAGCTTTACATTGTATGATGGTGAAGCTTTACATATAGTATATGAAGCGACAGAAGGGTGGTTCTAATGGGTAGACAATTCACAAGAGATTTTTTAATAGATGTTATGAAAGGCAATATTGCTGGACATAGCATGGTGCATAAGTTCGGTAGGAATGATGATGTTGCCAATGGTTCATGGGAACATGTTAGTTTACTTCCGTTTAGTACAGCGAACTTTAGGCAGTCTGCTGTTGCTATGAGAGTTAAAGCAGGTGGTAACGCTGCTGATACTGCTGCTGGTGCAGGTGCACGTGAAGTTACAATACAAGGAATAGATAGCACAGGTGCGGAAGTAAGTGAAGCTGTTGCTACTGCTGGTGCTGCTGCGAGTGATGCAACTACCGCAACGTTTTGGAGAGTGCATCGTGCATGGGTATCTTCTGCTGGAACCTACGGTGCTGCGAATACTGGTGCTATAGTGATTGAAGATAGTGGTAGTGGAGCAGACTTTTGTACTATCGCTGCTGGTGAAGGACAGACACAGTATGCAGGATTTACAATCCCAACTGGAAAGACAGGATATTTACTCAGCGTGCATGTCACGGTGGATAGTAATAAAACTGCTAACGTGCGATGTTTTACACGTGAGGATTACGATACAGTAGCTGCACCTATGTCACCTAAACAATTGAAATTATTCTGGGATGGTATTCAAGCACCCGGATTTGTTTATAGACCGGAAGGACCAGAATTTAGTTTGGCTGCTGAAACAGATATATGGTTTGAAGCATATGGTGATGGTGCTGCATCTGCGGTGTCAGTAGATTTTGAATTGCTGCTCGTAGATAATTAATAGGAGTAAGAAAATGGAAATAGATTATAGTGGAGAAGGTGCTGCATTTACAGGATTCGCACAAGGTTTAGGCGAAGGCATTAAACAGATAAAGAAAGATGAACAACGTGAAGCTGACCGGACTTTTGCAGAGCAAGCACGTGCGGTCGAGTACGAAATGGACCTTGAGAAGATGCGTATGGCTCACGCTCTTGACTTGCAAAAGATGGCGACACGGTCTATGAATGATTTCCAACGTGATGAACAACGTAGACAAGAAGCACTTGATAAGTATGAGAACACTATACGTTATCTTGAGGAACATGGTGATGATTTTGATGAAGAACAAAAGAGTTATGTTCGTGTTAACTCCTACCTACAGTTGCTTGGTTCTGGTGCAAAGTTACCTGCAAGTACTTTCTACGATGAACCAGAGGAATTTAGAGCACCGAAGGAACCGTCTGTGAGTGAGAGACTTCGTGCGTTCGGAATGTTGAGTGACATTGAATCACAAAAGCCTGGACCATTGGAAGCACGTGTTCAGAAGCTTCTTCCATTTGGTAAGACAGGCGAACTAAGTCCGTTGATGCAACAACAAGAACAGTATCTACAACAAGTAATAGGTAGCTTGATGCAGCCTACGAATTTACAGCCAACAGGAATAGGACAGGGACTTCCACGTCCTAAGACACGTGAGGAATATGATGCTATACCAGTTGGTGATGAGTACATTAGTTCAACAGGAGAAATAAAAATTAAAGGTGGTAGATAATGGCATATGAATGGGAACAGAATGATATAACAATTCCAGATTGGGAGAAGGATGATGCTGTAGCAAGTGACACCAGCTACGAAGATAATGACCTTCTTGCCAGTGAGGACCCAATAGGTTTCTTTGAAGCAGCAGGTGAGGACCTTGCAACTAAGATACCTTTCAGTCCTGTGGGTGCATTAGAAGTTGCTGATATTGCTCTCAGTGCACGGAGATTGTCTGGAAACAAATATGACCGTGCCCCATTATTTACCACATATCAAACCAATGAACAACTATCTAACATCCGTAGGCATGGTGGTTGGGTTCCCAGCAGTGTTCCGGGCTTGCCTAATAAGTGGACAGCAGAAGCACAACAGGCTCATGATGCTAAGGTAGTTGGTGACTACTTCAAGAAACTCGATGCACGACAAGCACGTGGTTATACATTCGGTGGTAGAGTAGGACAAATAGTAAGTGAGATGCCAGCGTTTGTCACTGAGTTCGTAGCAACAGGTGGCTTGAAAAAGATTGGTGAGAAAACTGCACGTGAAGCAGCAGAGAGAGTATTAGGTAGGTACGCTACTACAACTGCTGGTCGTGCTATGATTGCCACAGGTGGATTCGCAAGTGGTGCAGGATTACGTGCTGCTGGTATGCCACATCGTGCTGTCGAAGCTATCTTTCGTAGACAGGCCCCAGAAAATATGGAGATTATAGATGGTGAAGTCAAGATAACTGGACCCACAGAAGATTACTTTACTTCCATATGGAAAGGACTTGCTGACCACTATGTTGAAATAATGTCAGAGCAAGCTGGTGAGGTCCTTACTCCGGGCTTTGCTAAACTCGCTAAGAAAACTCCGTTCATGGGTGCGTTCGTACAGAGACTTCAAGCTGGTTGGCTTGCCAAGTTTCCGAAGAAGAAACCTATTGACTTCCTGCGTAAGATACAAACCAAAACAGGATTCCACGGAGTGGTTGGGGAAGTAGGTGAGGAATACCTTGGTGACGTTACACGTGGTTTACTGAACGTAGATGATTTCGGTGCAGGTCCTGATGCAAGTTTCTTGGAACGTATGGCTGCTGCTGTTATAACAGACACAGAGAACCTACCGGAAATGGTAGTTGGATTTAGTGTTCCCGGTGTCACTGCAAGAGCAGGTGCACGTTACTTAGGCAAGCAAGCCAAGAAAGCACAGAAGTTGGTGGACCATGTTAATGAACTTGCACAACTTGAGATAGACCCACAGAACCAACGTGGTATGGAAACACTTGCAGGTTTTAATCCTGACCTAACAGTTGAGGAACAGGACAGACTTACAAGTCAATATGACTTTAAGAAACCCGGATTGTTTCAGTACTTCACTCCGAAGTGGTTGTTGAACAAACTGGTTGGTATAGAACCGTTACTCAAAGACGTAGTCGCTGCTGAGGAAGCGTTCCAAGTTGAAGCACAGCAACTTAATAGTTGGGTGGCAAACATTATCCCTAAGATTAAGAAAGAGAAAACCTTGGGACATCTTCCGTTGGAAGCAGAAATAAAACGTGAACTTGAGAACGAACCTGAAAAGATTAGTGGTGCTGCTATCAAGTTAAAATCTGGTGAGATACTTGAAGGTCGTACACACAGTGAGATACTTAAGGGTGTCGCTGAATCAGGTAGAATAATTAGCAATGATGAATTCCTACCACAGTTAGAAGGTAGTGGATTCATGACCAACAAAGGTAACTTCATTGTAGGTGACGCTGCCTTTGATATGGCTGAACAGCAAGAGCAGATTAAAAGCACAGGTAACAAAGATGTTGACCAACAGTTTTTGAGCAGACGTTATCTGGTAGCAGAAAATCTACGTCCTGCTCCGGTCATTAAAACTAAAGCAGGTATCCTACAAAAGAAAATAGATGGTGACACTAATCCGGTCCATGTCATGCGTGACCTGTTGGATACCTATGCTACTGCTCCTGCGTTCCTTAACGCAAGTGAAGCTAAATTGTTTAATCAGGTACGTGAACTTACTATGTACCTAAGAGATAGGGCCAATGTAGTTCGAAGAAATTTAGGACTACCAGAGATAGCTAATGTCGATGCTTACATTACTCACTGGATGGACGCTGCTGCTGATGCAGTATTAGCACGTGACATTCCGATACATGGTGGGTACCTTTATAAGCTTATGAAGGACCTACCTAAGAATGTTAAGAACAAAACTGCTGAGAAGCGTAAAGTACGTGGTGAGATGGAGAAGTTTTTTAGTAAAGACCTTGGCAAATTATTGAGGTTGATGATTGCTTACGACCTTAAAGATATTTACATTAAACAACCTTATGAAGCAGCATGGGATGAATTACGGATGCTGAGGGAAACTAAGCAGATTCCTAAGCAAGTGTTTAGGGTAGCAGAAGAATTTCTTGAGTATGATATACGTAAGTTCGAAGCACCTATGGACAGTGCGTTCAACAAGACACTAAAGAAACCAGTGCACTTGTTAAATAAACTTCTTCCTGCTTCTAAGATAATTCATAATCCTGCACGTAATTTGTTTGGATTCATGCGAAGGTTAGGTATTCTGAATGGTCTGGGGCTAAAGCTTAAGTCGCCTATCAGAAACTTTGGACAGCGTTTGTTGTTAACAGACTTGATGCGTCCTGCTGACATAGCCAAGGCACAAGCCGTTGCATTTAGATTAGCTAAGATGCCTGATGTTGCTCACCCTATCACAGGTGAACCGATACAGTTGATTGAACTTATTCGTCAACAGGATTGGTATCAGCTTGCGTTACGAAAGTTTGCTGACCAAGACACAATTATCAGTGGTATCGAAAGAGGAAGTTTGTTTTTGTATTCTAAATCTCACATCGGGAACTTGTTCCTGAGTAATGTTGAACTGTCTGCAATGGCAGGTTACTTCGATTGGCAAACTAACTTTGGTCTATCACAGGACAAGGAATCGGACCACTATAAACGTGCTGTCAAGGAATCAAAGAAGTCTGGTACACCATTAGAACAGTTGCTGACACAAGAGAGTGACATGCTATGGCACATGCGTGAAGCAGTTAGACGTACACAGTGGGAATACTTTAGTACTTCCATGCCAGTCATGTATCGTAGTCAGTTTAACAGGGCAATGGGAATGTTTCAAAGTTGGTGGATGAATTACTTCTTCAACCACAGCAGAGAAATGACGAACAGGATGCTGACCAACCGCAATGGACTTGGACGTATGCTTGCTAAAGGCGAACAGTTTAGGGCAGTAAAAGGACTTGGTACAATCATAGCAATAGGTAAAGCTACCGAAGCATTGCTTGGCATACAGATGTTGAAGTATCTGTTTGCTCCGTTACCGGGTTATCTTCCACCTGTCCCTGAGTTGGTGGTTGGTATCATTCAATACCTTGCAGCAGATGATAACAAAGAACGTAGTAAAGCTTGGAAACGAATTAAGTACGGTCTAAAGTTCTGGATACCTTTCAGTGCAATGGGTCGTGACCTTAATAAGTTCCTCAGTGGTGAATACGACATCGGAGATTTCTTGGTGTACAAAAAACAGGAGAAAAAATGATGGAGAATAAAGAACAGAACGACCATGATAGATTAATATGTATGGATGCGAAGTTAGGGCAGTTGATTAAGAACTTTGAGAATCACTTGTCCCATCATTTTAAGTACTCGTTCTATGCATTCACAGTTGCAATAGGAACTATAATGACNNAATGACATTAATCATCATGTTGCTTAAAAAATAATATCGGACTTGACTACGTAGATTAGTAATCTGGAACGAAAAAAAAAAACCAGAACGATGTGCGGTCGCTCTGGCCTCATAGAGTAAGGAGTTTATAATGGCGAGCAGGTTAATCCCTGCTCTTTTTTATTTAATCATCGAAGTCCTCTTTGCGGTCAATGTCTAATGTCTTGCTTACCAGATAACCATTAAGAAACATTCCTGCTTCATATCTGGTCTTGAAGTAACCCTTCGCTAATGGGAACTGACGTTTGTCTCTGCTGTGTATATCAATGTTGTGCTCACTTTCATATTCTGCTAATCCTGTGCTGTTAACATGGATGGTTCCATCCTTCCACAAAAAGAAGTTGGACTTGGGTCCACAACCTGAATATTCAACAGGACAGATAATGCAGTAGTTGCCTGTGTTGCCCCATTCCACAATATCCCATTCCAGTTGTTGATACCGTTCTATCTGCAATGTATCTAACGAAACATGTTCAGGCCAATATGTTTTTCGCTGTGATGGTATCTTGTCCATCATAGTCTGTCGTGTTGTGATAACTGGTTCATCCTCATATAGCTTAATGTCGAATTCCTTTTCGACATCCTCTGCTGTCATAGGCTGCGGTACGTCAGGCCATTCATCTATCATACTTACTACTGTAAGCAACTTCATTTCACATCTATCCACATCACGTCCTAATGTTGTTTGGATGATGTCCATAACATCTTCAAAATTTATTCCACTCATTATCTGGTTCCCTTCGATTTATGAAAAGCTTCGGTTGGTCCACAGGGCATAGGTTCCCAATGTGGAACTCCATCTATTACGACACCACATCCAAGTATAGGACGAAACTTAAGGTGCTTGCCGTACACAAATTGAAACGCCTTTATGTTAATACCACATCCAACATCCATGCCGAACTTTCTCTCAGTTGGTGTTGCCAACCACTTGACACCTGCACGTGCGTGACAGTGTCCCATCACTACACTACCTTTAACACTTATTTGATTCCATGCAGGGTGAACACCACCAGCACCAGTGCCGTGAAAATACAGTACCTTGTCTATCACGTGCTCATAATCCCAATCCCATCCGGGTGTTTCCCAAAGTTCATCGTATGTCTTAAGACACAGACTTGGAATACCAACGGACTTGGCTAATCTCTCAGGTCGTTCATCGTGGTTACCTATACACACTTTGGCATCAGGAAATGCCTTGTGCCACTGAGTCACAAACCTCTTAGCTAACATAAATTCATCTGCACTGCCCGGACAATCCGGTTCTTTGGGCCAAAAGCTTACTGCGTGCCAATCAACTATATCACCCATGAATACTACTGTATCACATCTGTACTTCCGCTTGATGTGCTTGCAGAATGGCAGATACATCGGGTGTGTTGCAGGTTCATGTAAATCTCCNNATCTCCTATAGATAGTACTCTACTCATGTGTTTTCCCTTTCGATTTAAGGCCCTCACGTGCCCTGTGGCTTGCGAACGCTAACTCACAGGTACAATTTAACTACCGACATTATGTACCTTGTTTTTCGTCTGAAAACAAGGCTTTTTCAATCAACGAAATGTTGTATTGAGAAGCGTCCTCTATCTGTACAATAGGTACGCCAACCATCTTAGCGTGGTCAATCTCCCTCTGCATTCCACCACTGATGTAACCATCCGGTGTGTAGACAATCAACAGGTCCGAACTACCGATGATAGCTTCATCAAGGGTCAGGACTTCTTCAACTATATCAATCGGTCTAACACCACGTTCAAGGAAGTGAGCATCCATGTCACCGGGAACATACAAGTCCAGCACGTCCTTTAGTTCGAACTGAATAATCTGTCCGATGATACCAGCCTTAAAGTTGTTGCGTTCCATATGCTCGTCCGTGGCATCATTACCCATACGACCTCTGATTGTGTGTCCCATGTAAGCTGTTTTCTTAGGATTCATTGTTTTGCCTTTCAATTAATTTTCGTACCTGTGTGAATGGCTCTACACAATTATGATACTTATCAATAATCTGCCCTGCATCATCATTGAATGATTTAATCGGTAGTCCATCAGGATATTTAATAGGACGGTCATCAATATCATTGCCCATCAACTGACTGTCCCTCATGACCACACAACAACCCATTATCTTAATCAGATGGTGTACTCCACTGTCCGGGTCAATGTCCTCACCTTCCCACCACTGTCGTAGGTGACGTTCGATAGCATCGAAATACACAGAAGCTTTTGCTCCCATTGCTCGGTAATTGTGACTACCATACTTACGTCCACCTTCCATCATAGCA
>JABAHP010007985.1_pt2 | contig 19928 bp, 23 predicted proteins | sample 7062081 | NCBI WGS metagenome assembly JABAHP01 (sample SAMN14534357, study PRJNA622989) | marine sediment metagenome | biome: marine biome [ENVO:00000428]; feature: marine pelagic biome [ENVO:01000023]; material: deep marine sediment [ENVO:00002113] | place: India: Gulf of Kutch | collected...
ACCATTCGATTTACGATGCGTGGCTTACGTTCGAATCGGGCGGGGTCGATCTAGAGGCCGTAGGAGTTCTTGAGGAACAGAATTTTTCGGCTGATATTAACCTGGACGGTGTGGTTGATATGTTTGATTTTGTGTTGTTTTCGTCGGCGTGGGTAAGTAATTTTGGGCAGGAAAACTGGATAGGCAGGTGTGACCTGGCCGAGCCAGAGGATTATGTGATTGACAGATTTGATCTGGCGGTATTTTGTTTACAATGGTTGAAAATTGAAAGTTGGCGGAGTAAGTAAGATGAGGACAAAAGTTTTTGCCATAAAGTACTTTTTGCCGGTTATCGCCGTACTTGTTTGTGTTGGTCTGTTGTATTGGCAATTTGTATACCGCAGTGGAGAAACTGAGCCGGTGCGCGGGACAGACTTTACCGCAGATTATTTAGAGAAGTTAGCCGGAAAGTCCGCACCTGAGCTGCAAAAAATCAAAGGGTGGAAGAACAGCGAGCCGATGACATTAGCTGAGCTGCGAGGTAAATATGTTTTGCTTGATTTCTGGGGATACTGGTGCGGGCCCTGCCTGCGGGACATTCCACATATAATGGCCATTTACGATGCTTTTTCGGACCGTGGCCTGATGGTCATTGGCATTCATGATGATTCTTTGGAATCCATTGATGAACTGGATGAAAAGCTGGCGACAGCACGCAAGAAGATTTGGATGGGACGTGATTTGAATTTTCCCATTGCTCTGGATGGCGGAGGTCGGACAAGAATCGCCGGGACGGATAAAACGGTGCCGGGTGTGACAACAGCAGCTTATGGAATTACGTCATTTCCAACCACCGTATTGATTGGTCGTGATGGGAAGGTGATGGGAGAGTTTCATGCTCCAGGCCTGGACGATATGATTGCCAATCTGGAGGAACTGCTCGGTGTTGATGCAAAAAAACCGGAATGGAGAGTACAATTCGACAAGGTCTACCGATTGGACGAAGGAGAAGTTCTCCGGTATATTGCCGAGCCTTACATACCGGAACGGGGAGATTTTTTCTTTTATCAGTTCAGCCGGTGGGGCAGGTTTTTGTTACCAATGAAGTACATGCCCCGCATCCCGGAAAGTGCCGAACTGATCTGGGATGAGAAGAAGAATCAGGTAAAAGGCGGAATGCGTGCCGGGCGTAAAGACCTGCGTGCTCTTCTGTGGGAATTGGGTTTCTATGAAAGAGAGTATGAAGGCGATCCCATATTGCTTAAACAGCGTGTACCCGGAGACTGGGTCAAACGCGAGGGGGCAGCGCGTGAGGAGCTTCTGGGGGCATTTGAAAAAATTCTGAATAAAAAGTTGAACCTGAGAATTCGTTTCGTTCCAGATGAAGTGGAACGGGATGTATTCATTTGCAGCGGAACGTTCGATTTTCATCCATTAGGAGGCGAATACGGCAATAACCAAATTCATTTGTATGTTGAAAAGCCTGATCCTTCGGACAACATCCAGGGTGGGGGCGGAAGTGGAAATCTTGACAGCTTCCTGGATTATGTAGGAGGGTTGGGAAAACAACGGATTATAAATGCTGAAAAAACGGTTGTGGAAGACCTTACCTGGTGTCAACACAGTTCAGCCAGAGGTGGGCGGTTGAAAGGGGAGCCCGCTCTTTTCGAAATGCTTCTGGAAAACGTCGGCAAGCAAACATCTTTGCGATTTAAGAAGGAACGCCAAAAGGAAAAGATATGGCTCGTAAAAAGCCTGGAATAGGGCCTGAGAAAAATGTAAAGGGGACATGGGACAGAAGGTTTGTGATGTGTACCGGGAAGAGAAAAGGTTTTAGTCTTGTAGAGCTGCTGGTGGTCATCTCGGTGATTTCGCTGGTAATGGCGATATTGCTGCCGGTGTTGGCTACTGCAAGGTCGCAGGCGTGTGGCGCGATATGCCAGTCTAATCTTCGCCAGCTATTTTTGGCCAACACGGGATATACTCTTGAGAATGACGGCTGTTATGTACCGGCGGCAGCGGATATTATATCTGAGAAGGGGGGCAAATGGCGGTGGCACGGTGTGCGCGAGAGTGCCGATGAGCCTTTTGACCCGCTGCGAGGTCCACTGAAGGGGTATCTTGCCGATGGCAGGATCAAAGAGTGCCCGGAGGGTGCTGATTTTGCCAGGGCGGGGACGTGGAATGAAAACTTCGAGCGGGGCTGCGGGGGATATGGATATAACCGCACATACCTTGGCTCTCGAAACTGGGAGGACCGGCAGTTCGTGACGATTGAACAGATGGAGAAGGCGGGGTGGGAGACGACAAGGACGCTGGAAGTAAGTAACCCGGCTGAGACCTTGATGTTCGCCGATACGGCTATGTGTGTTGAGAGCTCTACTTTAATAGAATATTCTTTTGCCGAGCCGCCTTTCTATGTATACAGGGGCAAGCCGATGACGGGCTTTTACCTGTCGCCTTCCATTCATTTCCGCCATCGTGGCCGGGCGAAAGTCGAGTGGGCGGATGGGCACAGCGATTCGCGTCGGATGGCCGACTTCAGCGGTACGAATGTTTATGATGTAGATTCTGCTAGCGTGAAACTGGGGTGGTTTGAGCCGATAGATAATACGCTGTTTGATTTGAAATAAGGATTATTTCAGCGTATAATTGTCGGGGTGGAGACGGTAAAGCTAAAACGAATGGTATCTTTTGGATTGCAGAGTTTGAATCATCTTCTGTGGCCTGCGGTTTGCGCCGGCTGCGGCCAAAGCGCAAGTGAGGGAGACAGGACTTTGTGCCGGGATTGCTGGGGCGAGCTTATGTCCTGTGCGGGCGGTGATTACTGCCGGCGATGCGGGCGGGATGCGAGCTTGTACGGGCTGGTTGGCGGGGCATGTGGGGATTGTCAGGGAAGGGAATTTTATTTCGATAAGATAGCCCGGAGTGGGGTTTACGGAGGAGCGTTACAGAGGATGATATTGTCGTTTAAAAAGGACCGAACGGAACTGGTTACGATGCTGGGCTTTCTGGCTAATTCGGCGCTTGAGGGCGGCGGTTTTGCGAAGGAGATAGAATTATTTGTTCCTGTTCCGCTGCATTGGTCGAGACGTTTGTCTCGCGGTTACAATCAATCTTTGGTTTTGGCGAAGAAATTGAAACATCCGAAAGCTAAAATCAATACCGAGCTTGTACGTATTCGGCGGACTAAATTGCAGCCTACAATGGTGAGTGAGGCCGCGCGGGCGAGAAATGTCGCCGGTGCGTTTGCGGTCCGGCGGGGACATCGATTTGCCGGCCGCTCGATTTGCTTAGTAGACGATATTAAGACGACCGGTGCGACGCTGAACGAGTGTGCGAAGACATTGAAAGAGGCCGGTGCTTTGAAGGTGTTTGCTCTGGTTTTGGCCGTGACAGGGAGAAGGGACAACTGATTGGAAAAAGCTGATATGGGACAAAAACTTCTTATAAAAAATTGCAGATTTTTCGACGGCGTTGATAAAAAGACGTTATCGATTCTTATCGAAAATGGAGTTATTGCAGAAATCGGACAGATTGATTCTGGTAGCAGCTGCGATGTACTTGATGCTGAGGGGCGAATAGCTGCTCCCGGATTTATCGACGTACATATTCAGGGAGCGGGAGGAGCTGATGTGCTTGATGGAACGGAGGAAGCGCTCAAAGCAATATCGCAGACGTGCACGCAGTACGGTACTACGAGCTTTTTAGCGACGACCGTCTACAGGGCCGATGGTGACAATAGGCACCTTGAATTGGCGGCTGAGTTTGCAGGCCGTGACCTCGGCGGGGCGAACCTTGTCGGTATTCACCTTGAGGGGCCGTTTATCGCGGCGAATAAGAAAGGGATGATTCAGCCGGGTTGTATATGCGGGCCATCGATGGAGGTTCTGGATAAGATTATGGATATTATGGGGGGTAAACTGGCGATGATGACAGTTGCGCCGGAATTGGATGGCGGATTAGAGATAATCCGGCAGCTTGTCGATTCCAATGTTGTAGCTTCGTTTGCGCATTCGGAAGCGGATTATGAGCAGACACTGGCTGGAATTGCAGCAGGCATTTCACACACGACGCATCTTTTCAATGCGATGTCAGGTGTTCATCATCGGGCACCGGGGCCTTTGGTTGCAATTTTTGAAAGTGAAAACGTTACGGCCCAGCTTATAGCCGATGGTGTGCATATACATCCATCCGTTTTGAAATTTGCGTTCGAGATACTCGGACCGGAACGGACTGTACTTATCACCGACGGGATGCAGGCGATGGGGCTTCCTGACGGTCAATATATCTATAACGGTGTCGAGTACGAATCCAAGGAGGGTGCTGCCAGATATAAAGACGGCACGTTAATTGGAACGGCGCTGGGCCTGAGCGAATTAGTGGAAAGACTTATCAGCTTTACAGGTTGCGGTCTCGATGTTGCTATCAGGACGGTTACCGAAAATCCCGCGAAGGTATTGGGCCTTGCGGACAGGAAAGGTTCGATAGCCGTCGGTGGGGATGCTGATTTGGTTCTGCTTGATGAGGATCTTTCGGTGCTGGTGACGATTGTCGGCGGCAGGATTGTGTTTGAAAAATGATTTTTCAGGCGACGAGCGGACTTTTGATTTAATCGATGCGGACATGCAGGTGTCCAACCGCTTCATATCCATGCTTATCGCGGCGTCTAACGGTGACAATGTAATCGGCGGCCTTTTCATATCGATGTTGTGTTATTGCGTAGCCAGCCGGGTTATGCTGGTTCGCATTGCCATCTGATTGCACTTTGACCGGGGCGCTACCATCCCCGAAATCCCACACTTCCCGGCCATGTTGTGTTCCGAATGACCGCACCTCGAACGTCACTTCGTCACCCGCTCTCAGGCCGAATGTGGGATAATAATTCGCGTGTATCGCCGGTGGCACACGGTCGGGGTGCTCGCGGTCGATTACATAAACAATCGCAAAATCGTATGCGAAATTCCCGGCTGAATCCGTCACTTTCACAATCTCGCTGTACTCACCGGCCCGCTCATACACCCGCTCGATCTTACTGCCTGTAGCTTTGGTCCCATCGCAGAATGTCCACTCGTATTTGGTAATCCGGTCGGTTTTGGACCAGCTCTTCGAGGCGTCAAGCTGGACCTTTTCGCCTGTATAGACCAGATGATGAGGTCTTGCCACCGCGATAATCTTGGGATTGTATTGCTGCTGATATACCTGCCAGATGAATGCGTATCCGTTCTGCGTTCCCCACTTTCCCGAAGGCTGTCGGCTTTTTATATCGAAATGCAAATGGGACCAGCCTCCGCTGCCGCCTTCCTTGCCGACAAGTCCGATTCGCTGGCCCATCTTCACTCGCTTACCCGGTATCACGGGTGTTGCAATCATAAGTAGATGGCTGTACCGATAGTACCAGCCGCGTTCGTCGAGGATGTAAACCACATCGTAGCGCGGCGAGACCGGCGTGTCTTTATGACCTTCGAGTACGTGGCCTGCTACCGAGACGACTAATCCATCGGTGGCCGCGATGACCTCCACCATTCCTTCCGAACCCCCGAAGTCCAGGCCGTAGTGATAGTAGATGTTCTTAGACTCGGGTATATCACAGGCGTTGACATAGCAGGGAACATTTGCCATCTGGGTATCGTTGGCAAACCACTTCTGCTTTACGGGGTAGACAAATGTGCCGGGGCGAATCCACGGTGAGCCGGCCGGCCAGAGTCGAAGGCGGGCGTCTTTAAGAAGCCCCCAGGCATTGGCTTTACTGTTGTTCTGCACATAGCCTTTTGTGACAGGACAATCAATCCAGATCCCACCTATCTCCTTCGGCAGGTGATACGTTGAAGAGATGAGGGACGTCGTTTTACCGTTGACTTTAATTTTGACCTGCGCCCTGCGGACCGCGTTACGGACCGAGTCGCGCTTTTCCGTTAACTCCAGAAGTGCCACTGTTGCCTTTGTGCCGTCTTGAAGCGTGACCTGCTGTGTTTGGCCCACATCCAGATCGACTGTGCGCACAAGAGGCTCGATTTTCGCCGCATAAAGTACGGCAGGCGCTAAAAAGCAGGCCAGCACCAGGATTGTGATTCTATGATTTGCGTGCATTTCTTTCTCCTTTGGGAATTCAGAAATCCGGCCCTCCCGCCGAACCGGGTATGGAGATATCTTGTTGCCGGTCTTGTCCTCCTCCGCTGATTACGAAGCGATAGACTTATAGTTGTTCGTATTTAAAGACTGCGCGATAAATGCCGTTGATACGTTTTCCTTCGACGATTGCGGGAGGATATTTTTCGTTTCTCGGCTGGAGCCGGACTTTGTTTTTCTTCTCGAAAAAGACCCTTTTGAAAGCTGTTTCGTGGGGCATTTCAAAACGGATGAAGCAATCGTCGCCGCTTTGTACGTCGGCTGCGGGAGAGAAGATGACAATATCGCCTTCCTGGAACTTGGTCTCCATTGAATCGCCGACAACGCGGACGGCGAAGGCGTTGGGGTCGTGCAAATCCGGACAGCGGACGTAATCATCAGCAATGCCGACAGGATAGTCCAGGTCGTTGAAATCAGTAGGGTAACCCGCGGAGACCTTGTTTATGACTGGTATCATTCGGCCTGCCGACAAAGGTGATAGCCCCTTTTCGACGTCCAGCTCGTTTTTTGTAAGGAGCCTTTTGAGGTTTCTCGGCCTGGGTTTTTTGCTCATAAGTTTCTTTGCGAACTGCCGCCATTTGAGATTCTCGGCCTCGGCCGATTCGTATTTCTTTCGAATATCAGATGGCATGCCCTCCATGTGGGCAATATGCAGGAGCAGGCCGGACTTAAACTTGAGAGTCTTTTCGAGCTTTCTAAGCAGCTTGTCGCTGGGCGGGTTGTCGACCTTGCCGGTCTCGATGGTTGATAAATACGGTTTCGAGAAGCCGATGCGAGAACTGACCTCATCGAGTGTCAGATTCAGCTCCTCACGCTTCTTTCTTATTATTGTTCCTAATGACATAATTACAATTTTACCTCCATATATTTTGAATGCAAGCTAAAGTTGGATAAAAATTTAACAAAAAAACAATTTTTTTTCATGATATCAGGTGTTCTATCAGGATTTTTATGCCCAGTCCGATAAGTACGATGCCGCCGATGGCTTCGATTTGGCCCTCGAAGAAGTGGCCGACCTTCTTTCCAATGTAAACGCCCAGATAGGACAGGACGAAGGTTATCAGGCCGATGATTGCAACGGCGAGCACGATCGAGTCTTTGAGGATTGATAGGGTAATGCCTACGGCGAGGGCGTCGATACTGGTGGCTATTGAAAGCAGGAGTAGCACTACCACGTTGGCCGGGTTGGAATTCTTATTATGTGGGGAGATTTTGAACGATTCGTAAATCATTTTCCCGCCCACGGCAGCGAGCAGCCCAAAGGCGACCCAATGGTCGTACTCGGCGATGTAATCTCTTATGGTTAGTCCCGCCAGAGAGCCTATTAGGGGCATAAATGCCTGGAAGCCGCCGAAAAAAAGGGCCATCCGAAAGGCGTGCTTTACTTCCAACTGCCTGTAGGTGGTGCCGCTGACAATAGAGACGGCCAAGGCATCCATTGCCAGTGCCAGGGCAATAAATATGATTGTGATTAAGCCCATAACAGAAGCCTTTTGATATTGCTGATTTTATTTTAGCATTTTGTCGATTGCCGCGGCAAGCTCATCCGGTTTCTGTGAGCCGATTAGCAGCTTTTTGCCGTTTGTTAGTACGAGTTGTACGCCTTTGTTGCCGCTGACGTTGTATGCTTTGCCTTTTCCTGTGAAGCTGCACCTTATTCCCCAGCCGCCATATTCACGGATTGGCTTATATGTGCGGGCGTAGAACTCTGCCAGATTTTCTCGGGTAAATTTCCTGAATCGTATGTGCATTGGGTAAAAACGTACATAAAGGCCGTCGGTACGGACCTCGGTTTCCAGTTTCAATATAAAAAAGAGAATCGTGACTGCAATTGGTATGGCCATTGCGAAGATTGAAAGCAGAGTCGATATAAGCGTATTTGTCGTTTTGGGATTGGTAATCGTTTCCCAAAGAGCAATTGCGAAGATGGCGAAAGAGACGGCCATTAATAAAACAAGCAGCCAGCGAAGTGTAGAGCTGAACGTTTGTACTTCTCGAAAGATTAAGTCTTTTTCTTCAGGCATTACCATCCCTGGATAATTAATCTATGGTTTGCAGATTTTGCAGGGTCTTTTGCCGGCCTCGGCTGCCTTTTCCCTTGTGCCGTAACTTACGAGGTTTCCCGGTTTTATTCTCTTTGCCGAGCTGCAGGTGGATTTGTGAAAGACCTTGCTGTTTTTGGATGCGACGAATTTACTCTCGGCTGTTGTCAATTTAACAGGTTTTTTGGTTTCCCTGGCGGGGGTTGTTATCAGGGCGGCAATTTCGTTGGCGTCTGCGGGCTGCCTGCCCGGAGGATTGGCAATCCGGTAATCTTCGATGAATGAATCGACCTGCGCAAGAACCACGGCGGTAACTGTGGCAGGCATATTTTGCACGGATACCTCCTGCATCGCTGCTTTTTCTTTCCAGACATCGGCCTGAAAACCGAGCTTTGGCTGTGTTGCCAGATGGACCGATCTGGCTAACGACGTCTGAACACGGAAGACATGCTGCTGCGAATTATCGAGACTGAGCAGGTTGATGTCGACTCTGAGTGCAGGACAGGTGATTTTGCGACCGTTGTGAAATTGAGGTATCACCGTGATGCCATGAAGTGCGAGCTTGCTCTCAATTTTACTTTTCAGTTCCTTCCAGATTGATGCGTATTTTTTCGCCTGGGCTTGCGGCATTGAAATATCAATACACAATCCCCTTATCCCTGTGAGTTCCGGGTGGGCACGGCCAATCAATATGTAGGTCGGGTCCTCCGGCAAGTCCGGCTCTACCTTAGCGAAGGCGCAGACGGTAAAAATGGTTGTGATGACGGTAAGAATGAGTAATTGATTAGCGGTTCTCATAATTCTCCTCTCTTTTCAGTAAATTAATTCCAAAGTTCCCCCAATAATATGGGTGTTTAACAACTCCTAATATTTTACCTGACACCTAATGCCTTGTTTACGGCGGTCTTCATTTTTGAAATACCAATCTTTGCTACGGTAAGCGCATCCTGTTTCCAGTAGTCGGGGTTGAACAGTTCCAGTGACAGGACAGCGCGGTTGCTGGTGGCGCACAGGTCGCGCAGGATTTGGGTCAGCGGTGCGATACCGTCGCCGGGCATGACGCGGTCACGGTCGCTGATTTTATCTCGCGGCGGGTCGGCCGGGTAGTCGTTCAGGTGAAAGACCTGGATGGCGTGAGCACTTAGCTGCTTTAGGCCGTTGAAGTCGGAGCCTCCCCGGTAAATGTGGTAGACATCGGGCATAAAACAGGCCTTTGGGTGGCCGCTTTCGATGACGACGAACATACACTGCCCCAGACGGTGGAGGTTCTTTGAAGAGCCCCATAGCTCAATCTGGGGTACGACGCCGATTTTATCACCGACTTCCAGAAGGGCGCGATAGCGCTCGGCCGCTTTCATAAGGTCGAGTCCCGGCTCTCTTGTTGCACCGGCGGGGGGTGCGGCGATGCGTTTGCCGCCAATCTGAGCCAATATGTCCATATCGCGCTTTGCCTGTTCGAAGCCTTTGGCACGCCTTGCGTCGTCGTCTATAATCCACTGGAAGAAGCTTATGGCACTTTCAATCGTGAGACCGAGGTCTGTGATGCGCTTTCTCAGGTCCTTTAGGTTCCCGCCGTCCCCGGCGTACTCGTGGATTTTGTGCACCCAGGGCTCTATTGCCCGGTAGCCGGCTTTTGCTGCGATTTCGATTTCTTTGTCCAGAGGGAGCTTTTGCCCGCGGATGGTGCTGGTGTTAAGGCAGAATTTGAACGGTACCTTTGGACCAGCGGCCCTGGCTGTCTTGTCGCCGATTGCGGTAGTAGTTACGGCGGCAACGGCGGCGCCAGTCCTGCCCAGTAATTGACGTCGTGATATGTAACGCTTAGTCATAAGCGACTCCTCCTTCCTATCTTGTTCGGTCGGTTTAACATATGTTCAGGCTATAAGGGCAAAGGCGTCGGTAACATCCATCCCTTCTTTGATGCCGAGGTCCTTGGCTTTTTCATTTACCTTTGTAACTTTTCTGTTCGGGAACCTCTCGAGAGTGCCGATCGGATTGTCCGGCGTGCTTTCGACAATCGCGGCCGCGACGCCGTAACCTTCACAGGCCAGGACATCAATGGCCGGACACGCCAGAAAGCCTTTGGACCCTGTTACTAACAATATATTAAAGCCGGACCACTTTGTCTGCACGCCCTCAACGAGTCCGTTCGGGGTTTGAAATGTCTTCGTGTTCACTTCCATTATTGTCTCCATTTAACGGCTTTTTCGGCGCCAACGAGCTGCTCGTTAGTGAGCAATGCTCTTCTTATGTCGGTGTTGTTAGCTGTTCTTTGATTTCAGCAAGTATCTCGTTCAGTAGTTCTCTTGTCTTTGCCTCGACATTGAGGCGGAGCAGCGGTTCGGTATTACTGGGGCGACAGTTAAACCAGCAGTCTTTATACTGTATGGTAACACCATCCAGGTAGTCGATTTTGGCGTCCCTGTATCTTCTTGCAAGCTCGTCCATTTTTTCCTGCTTATCTTCCACCTTGAAGTTTATCTCCCCGCTTTGGTAGTACCTTCGCAGGGGCTGGATGAGCTGGTTTATCGGCAGTGTGGCTTCTGTGACGATGTTCAACATATGGACAAGGGTAATGGCTGCCGAGTCGGTACAGTAGTTATCCCGGTAATAGAAGTGGCCTGAAAGCTCACCACCAAACGCGGCGCGGGAATCTCTCATGGCTTTCTTCATGAAGGAGTGGCCGACCCTTTCCCTTCTTGGAGTGCCGCCGTATTTGATAATCTCTTCGGGGACTACCCAGCTGCTGCGAAGGTCGTAAACGACCGTTGCCGTGGGATTGACTTTTAGAAAATACGGTACCATTAAGGCGGTCAGCAGATCGCAGCTTATGTTTTTACCGGTTTGGTCGACCATCATCATCCTGTCGGCGTCACCGTCGAAGCAAATACCGAAATCACAGCTTTCCTGTTTTACGGCCCTTTTTACATCAGCGAGGTTTTTTTCAACGAGCGGGTCGGGCTCGTGTGTGAATTCTCCTTTGTGCTCGAAGTTAATCGGAAAGATTTCTATCGGCAGGTCGCTGAAGACGCCGGGAATCATTTTTCCCGCCATTCCATTGGAAGCATCAACGGCGATTTTGAGGTTTTTAATGGCGGGATCGAGGAACTTTAGTACATGATATTTGTATTCTTCGGTCAGGTCGCGTTTCTGGATTGATGCGGTTTCAGTGGATTTTGTATGCGGCAAGGCGGTAGCGATATGCTCTATGTCTTTTAATCCTGTATCTGCTCCGATGGGCGTGGCTTTTAGCCCGGAGATTTTGAAGCCGTTATACTTTGCCGGGTTGTGTGAAGCGGTGACCTGGACGCCGCCGCAGGTGCCGAGATGGTTGATTGCAAAGTACATCTGCGGCGTGTCAATCATACCTATGTCGATGACGTTTGTGCCGGTGGCATTCATGCCGTCTATAAGTGCCTGCGCCAGGTTTTCACTGTGTGTTCTCATGTCACGCCCGACGCACAGGGACTGGGCATTTGCCTGGCCTCTCTGGTAACCTCGCAGCAGGGAGCGCAGAAACCGGGCTGTAGCGTAGCCGATTTTCCACGCCGCCTCTTCATCGAGCTGGTCGGGATAAACGCCTCTTATATCGTATGCCTTGAAGATTGCAGGATCCATATTATCATTTCCTATAACATTGTGAATATGCGTAAATGAGTATATACGTTTCTTACCCGGGAGCATACTTACTCATTTACTTTTTGTTACTTTATAGCGGTGAAACTTGAAATGTCAATAAGGAATGTGTAAAGTCCGTAGACGGGCTTAAATGATGACATAAATAAGGTATAGGCCGGCTATCAAGACAAGGACGCCACAGATTTTCTTAACGGTTACCGCGCCTCTGTATTTTTTATTCCAGTTCATATATAGCCGGACGGCATTATGCGCATACAACATTTATCAAAGCCTGTCGATAGCTTGTACTATATTAATATTTTCTCAGGTGACGGCTATCTTCAATGCGACTTCAGCGACGCGGCGTCCGAGGTTTTTAGCGGTTGCCATGCCAAACTCATCCTCGGTGACTGGGGTTTTGCCGTTGTTCCAGACGGTCGCGCCGATGTGTGCGGTAGGCCTGCCGTCGCCGACAATAATCATCTCCTGACAAAGCAGCGCAGCCAGCACCGATTGGATGGTTATCTCCTGTCCGCCGTTACGGACCCCGCCAACTGCGAGAACACCGGCGACCTTGTTGCTGAGCGCTAAGTTTTTCTTGCGGAAAGCAATACAGCGGTCGAGGAAGGCCTTGCAGAGCGATGTCATGTTCCCAAAGTAAACAGGCGTACCGACGATGATTCCCGCCACTTTCGTGTCCGAGAGTTTGGGTACAAGCTGGCCAAAGTCATCCTTTTGTCCGGGCTCGAGTGGCAGGCCTGCAGCCAGCGTGCCGTCGATTTTCATGCCGGCCAGCTCAATTAGTTCGACGTCAATTCGGGAATCCACTTTTTCAGCCGCTTCCAGACATACCTGCAACGAGGCCGCCGTGGTTTTGCCTTTTCTGGGGCTGCATGAGATGCCGACAATCCGAATGGTTTTTGTGCGAGAACGGGCCGCAGCTTGAGCGGATGTGGTTGCTGCTGCACCGGTAACAAGTGCCGTCCCGGCTGCTTCCATAAAACTGCGTCGTGTAAAGTTTGTTGACATGGCTATACTCCTTTCATGGTTTCCGATAGGTCGTTAGAATCTTATAATTTCAAATTGAATCATGAGGCTGTGTAGATGAGGTACAAGCCTCCGAGTAAAACGAGAACACCGCATGTCTTTTTCACGATGATTGTTCCTTTGGATTTTTCGTTCCAGTTCATGTATCGCTGTACAAGCTCAGTGCAGGTGCCTGCCAGGACAATGACAGAGCAGTGTCCCAGGCCGTACATGAGCAATAACAGAACTCCATAGGCCGGCCTTGTTGAAGCAAGTTTGAAGGTAACCGCCAGCATGGGAGCCATGTATGCAAACGTGCAGGGTCCTAAGGCGATACCGAAGACCAGGCCGATAATAAAGGCTGCAAGCAGTCCTTTTCTTTTCATTCCGATTTGGCCCGGCCCCGACCACGGCATCGGGATTACATCCAAAAGGTGCAGCCCGACGAGAAAAAATATCACGGCGACGAAATAATTACCGTATTTTCCTACATCGCCCATCATTCGTCCGACGGCTGCGGTAATTGCACCGATTGCTGCGATGGTAATCAGTATGCCAACCGAAAACAGTGACGAGGTTGCGAAGGCGCGTCTGATAGAAGTACGGCCCTGTTCGTTAATAAAACCAACTATCAAAGGGATGCTGGCCAGGTGGCAAGGGCTGAGAATGACACTAAGTATTCCCCACGCAAATGCCGCAGCGAAAGCAATTGCTGATGAGCTTTCGACGGCCCGTGTTAATGTAGTAAAAAGCTGTTGTATCATTTTGCTTTAAGCTCGACCCCGAGTTCTTTAAACTTGGCAAGGATGTCCTCTTTGGAATAGAAGCCTTCGTGGCGGAATAGCTCTTTGCCGGACGCATCGTAGAATATCTGTGTGGGGATTACTCGAACGTTATATTGTCCCGCGTAGTCGGTATTAATCGAGAGATCGAGGAAATCAACCTGTAGTCTCCCAGCGTATTCTTTTTTCAGTTCTTCGAGAATCGGTGCCATCATCTTGCAGGGGATGCATTTTTTTGCTCCGACGTCGACCAGCCTTGGTATCGCCCTGGCCGGCTGGATGGCGGATGAAGAATTAGGAGAATTTTCGATATTATTTGTATTTGCCGGATTGTCAGAATTGTCCTGTACGACCATACTTGGTGATGTTTTCTTTAGAATGACCACGATACAGATTGCGAGAGCCAATACCGCCACAATAATCATTTTTACTGTATTACTCATATTCGACCGCCCCTTTCATATTTTGCTCTGATTAGTAAAATCCTGAGATTATGCGAGCATCTTTTTGATTTCGTCCGGTGATGGTACTTTGCCTACGGCTTTTACCTTTCCGTCCACGGCCAAAGCAGGCGTCATCATTACGCCGAATTTCATAATCTCATTTATATCCTGTACTTTTTCGATTTCGTATTCGATGCCCAGGTCCTTTGCGGCGGTTTCCGTTAATTCCGCCAGCATTTTACACTTGGGACAACCCGGCCCGAGAATCTGTAACTTTTTCATAATCTGTTTTCCTTTGTACAATGTTTATTATTTATCCCCAAAACGCCCCGAAGATCATTCCGACGATTGTGGACATGACGACTACGAGAATTATAAAAACGAGCGTCCTGCGATTTCCCATAACCTTTCTGATAACGAGAATGTTCGGCAGCGACAGAGCCGGGCCTGCCAGCAGCAGTGCCAGTACGGGTCCTTTGTGCATTCCGAGATTCATCAGGGCCTGGGTGATGGGAATCTCGGTCAGTGTGGCGAAGTACCAGAAAGTGCCGATGACGCTGGCGACGAGATTGCTTTGCAGGCTGTTATCGCCTACCCAGTTGGCAACCTGCTTTTCGGGCAGCAGGACGCTGACGAATCCGACAACGAATACTCCGCCGTAGAGCAGAGGGACAAGCAGCTTGGTAAACTGCCAGGTATTGATCATCCATTCTCGGATTTCATCGCGCTCGAACCATCGCCAGGCCATGATCACTACGGCCAGCCCGCACAGTCCGGCCAGATACCAGCGAATGTGGTAGACCGTAAGCACCCATGTCTTGCGCTCCTGCATCTCGGCGATTTCGTTTTTAGACAGCATTATCTTGTCGCCGGTTTTATCCGGGCCGAGGTCTTCTTTGAGCTGGACACGAACGGTATCCTTTGTCTCGTGGATGACGACTGCGTTGAACTGCCGGCCGTCGGTTGTTTTGACGATGACGTTGCCGGGATTGAACCAGTCGCTGAACACCAGAAACAGTACCATGCAGCCAAGATAGAGGGCGGTCTTTGAGATATGGCGAGGAGGTTTTTCCGGCTCGGGCATCTGGAGAGCGGCTTCTATTTTTGTGCGTTCTGCTTTGCGAAAGATAATTGCCATCAGCAGGCCGATGACAACCGCAAAAGTCACAGCTCCGATGACTCGCCCGGCACCAATGGAAAGACCAAGGACGCGGGCGCTAAGGAAAATTGCAAGGACGTTTATTGCCGGCCCCGAGTACAAAAAGGCCGAGGCCGGCCCAAGGCCTGCGCCAAGCTGGTAGATACCGGCAAACATGGGCAGCACGCTGCATGAGCAGACCGCCAGCACACAACCCGATACCGACGCGATGGCGTAGGCGGTGACCGGATTGGATTTTGGTCCAAGATAGCGCATGACCGAGGCCTGAGACAAAAAGGTTATAATGGCCCCGGCAATAAAGAGCGCGGGCACTACACAGGCCAGCGTGTGGTTACGCGCATACCATTGTAGCAGCCGAAAGGCTTCCTGAATCGCCTCCTGAATCTTCGGATTGCTCAACGGCAGGGCGTAAGCGACAAGGAAAATTGCAACGAGAGCGGCTAATATTTTCAATTCGGTTTTCCAGTTCACGACAGGACTCCAATACTACAGGGCGGCAAGCAGCTTTTTGTTATCTTTTGCCTGCTGCTTCAAACAGGCCGTCACGCACGCGAAGAAATCCAGGATACACGGCGTTTTAAGTTTGTAAATGACCTTGAGCCCTTCTTTGCGATACTCTAATACGCCGGCACCGACCATTACCGACAGATGCCGGGAAACGTTTGAGCGCTCCGAGCCGATGTGCTCTGCAATATCGCAGACACACTGTTCGCCGTCTTTTAGGAAATCAATGATTGCGATTCTCAGCGGATGGGCTATCGCCTTTGCGATTTCCCCCTGTTTTTGGAATAAAAGCTGTTTTTTCTTCGTTAACATGGTACAACTCCAAACTGAATGACTATGTGATTATATATTCATATATTATAATATAGTTCGGCCAGAGTCAAATATTTTTGAAATTTATTTTTTTTATTTTGCAGGTCCGATAGATCATGGTATAATAGGTTTGTAGCAAAAACTGGTTTTTGGGAGGTAATAGAAATGGCAAATGATAATGAAAAGCAAAAGGCAGACCTCGATAAACTGGGTCGGCTGGTGGATAAGTATGCGCAAAGCCGGTCGTTACCGCTTTTGATTTCCCTGGCGATGATGATCTTTAATGTTGTTTTAGTGTTGTCCGTAGTTAAATTGGTTGTGGCCTACGGTATGCGGATTGGTCAAAGTGGGGCATTAATCATTGTGATTTTGGTGTTTCTCTGGATTATTTTTTCGCCTATTTGGGTGGTTGGTAAGCTATTGGCCAGATACGGTGGTTGTTTCTATAAAAGAGAAGGATTTATAAAACTCCAGCGAGAAAGAATTCCCTTATCGGCGTTTATCGCTTTTGTAATCACATTTTTGGGTCCTGTCTTTCTAAACATATTCTGGATAATGCCGGCTCGGTGGTCTCTGACAATCTCGCTGACCTCACTTGGTATATTTATGCTTTACGCAGGCAAAAAGGATAAGAAGATAACATTAGGGTTTGTGTACGGGATTTTGTCTTTAGCTGAGGCGGCAGTAACAGCGATGGGTGTTCGGATTCCTTTTATTAACGAACACTCATGTTTTATACCATTGGTAATATATATGGTCGGAGCCGGTCTGATTACAACAGTGGTAGTTCATATATATAACCCCAGAATTTTGCATAAGATAAAAGAAGTGAGACCTTTCGGTGAGCTGCAGGCAAACAAACCAGATTCATAAAACCTTTTTTGGGGAGACAATAAAAATGTCGGGTGATATTAACAATCAAAAGGAAGAAGTAGAGAAGTTGAACCGGCTGGGACGGCTGGTGGATAAGTATACGCAGAGCCGGGCGTTAGGGCTCTGGGTGAGTGTGGCCGTGGGATTGATAAATGTCATTGTGTTGTTAGGTTCTCTGCAGTTGTGTGTGGTTCTGGCTTGTCGAGGAAGTTCGTGGTGGTGGGCCCCTGTCGTTGGGGCTTTTGTATGGGGATTAACAACCACTGTCTGGTTATGGCGGTTTGAAAGAAAACATGGTAACCGTTTCTATGATAAAAAGGACGGGAAAATCGAAGTAGAGAGGGTAAGAATTCCTGCATGGGCATGGGCGGTATACGCGATAACGTTTATGGCCCCGCTCATCCTGAATGCGTGTGAAATTATGTCCGACCGCTGGGGCTTGACGATGTCGCTTATATCTTTCGGTGTATTTATGCTTTACGCGTGCAAAAAAGAAAAGGAGAAATTTGTGGGAGCTGTTCTTGGGGGCCTGTGTCTGATTGAAGCTGCGGCAACAGCGTTGGGAGTTCCTGTTCCGTTAACCGATATCCCCTTGGGTAGTACAGGTATTTCAGCACATACGTATTTTTTGGCTTTGGTGATTTATATAGTGGCGGCCGGATTAATAGCGATAGTGGTGGTTCATATATATAATCGTAGAATTTTGCATAAGATAAAAGAGATTGGACCTTTCGGTGAGCAGCAGGCAAACAAACCAGATTCATAACAGTATCAACCGGGTTGTGCATGAACCGGTGCGATTGGCGATTTTGAAGATTCTAACGTCGGCGAAAGAGGTGGACTTCAACTTTTTGCTGACTACGCTGGGCGTGACAAAGGGTAACCTTGCAACCCATATAAACAAGCTGGAAACGACAGGCCTTATTGAGGTCAGGAAAAAATTTCGTGGTAAGATTCCACATACATCATATCGGATTACAAGAACGGGCCGGAGCCAGTTTCAAAAGTATTGGGATAACATGAAAGCACTGGCACCTAAATAAGATTAGCAAAGAATTATGGATTGCAATTCCTGAAGACAGGAGCGGGATTAGTACTTTTTACGGAACCTTGCGGTGGGGATGTTTAATAGCTTGCGGTATTTTGCAACAGTCCTTCTTGCGAGATTGTTGATACCGATCTCCGCCAGCTTTTTTCGTATCTGGTCGTCGCTCAAAGGTTTGGATTTGTCCTCGGCGTCGATAATCTGGCGTAATTTCGCCCTTATGGCCTCCCAGCTGTATTTGTCGCCGTTAGCGTCTTTTGTGCCGCCGCTGAAAAATTTTCTCAGCGGCAGAATCCCCCATGAGCACTGGACATATTTTCCTGCCACGGCCCGGGATACGGTCGCCAGATGCACGCCGACGTCGTCTGCGACCTTCGACATCGGCAGGGGGCGAAGATGGAGCTGGCCTTTTTCGAAAAAGTCTCTCTGGAATTTGACGACCGCACGGGTGACTTTCAGCAGGGTGTTCTTTCGCTGTTCTATGGCGTCGATTATCCACTGGGCGGAGCGGATGTTGTTTTGTAGAAACTTTTTTGTTTTTTCGGCGACTTTGGTATCTTTTGCCATTTTAGCATAATAGTTGTTTACTTTTAGGTTCGGCACATCAGAATCCGCCAGTCGGACGGAGAAGCCGTCCGAATCTTCCAATGGCTCCACAACCACGTCGGCGGTAATAGGCATATTCCTGTCCGGCCCGATTTGAAGACCGGGCGAGGTGTCAAGCTTGCTAAGTCGCTTAACGGCGAGGTTGATTGCGTCAACGCTGCACTTCATTTTTTTAGCGATGTCGGGGAGCCGGTTTTCAAGCAGAGCGTCCATGTGCTCGGAAACAAGACGGGTTTCAAAGGACATGTCCTTGCCGCTCTGTGCCATTTGGATGAGCAGACATTCCTTCAGGTCGCGTGCGCCCACACCTGTCGGCTCTAACTTCTGGACAAGTTCCAGGGCTGCATTCAAATCGTCGAGGTTGAAATCGGTCCTGTCTTTGTTGTGCAACTGTTCCAGTCTTACGGTCAGGTATCCCCTGTCGTCGAGGTAATCTATAATCATGCTGCCTGCTTTTTTGACGGGCTTTTCGGCGTCAATCAGTCGCCACTGCTCTTCGAGATGTTCGTGCAGCGATTGCGGCGGGGCGGCGGTATTTTTTATCGCCTGAAGTTTTGGGTCCGGCTCGTCGGGACTAATACGTTTGTGAAAGGTCCCGGCCTGGGACATATAATCCCGAAATCCTTCACCGAGATTATCCAGCCGCTGGAAGTCTTCGACCTTGTTGTTGTCTGTATTGACGACAAGGTCCCTTTCATCTACGCTTATATTGTCCGGCGGCTTGTCTGTTTCAACAGGCGGGGACTGGGGATCGGAAGGCTCGACCATTTCCAGTACGGGATTGGAATTCAGCTCCTGCTCTATTCTTTCCTGAAGCGCTAAGATCGGAAGCTGGAGAATCTCCATTGATTGAATCATGTGGGGAGCGAGTTTCATCTTTTGCTCCAGCCGCATCTGTCCTCTCATTTCCAGCTTCATAGGGACACCCAAAAGTCTTCTTGATTATTTTTTACTTATCGGAGTTAAAAAGTACCGAATTACGTGTACTTAAAGTATATAATATTGTGGCCTTCCGTGGCATGAACGACTACAAAATTATCTATCGAATTTATATTATAGACAAGTGAGAAGATTCAGTCAAATATTAGAAAAAAATATTCGAAGCGACAAATTGTTCTTGATAAGCTTTCAGCCAAAAAGTAACTTGGCCCCATCTTTTTGAACACGAAAATTTAATTTCCATAAGAAAGGGAGCAACTAACCATGCAAACACTTAAACTTGGCTTTATCGGGGCAGGTTTCATCGGCAATTTCCAGGCTACGGCAATGAAACAGGTACGCGGGCTTGAGCTTGTGGGCGTCTATGCGCTTAAATGGGCGGAAAAATTAGCTAAATTCGCACAGGAAAATAATTTGGGCGACTGCAGGGTCTATCCGAACGTGGCCGAATTGTGCAAAAACTGCGATGTG
>JABAHP010001631.1_pt1 | contig 19889 bp, 17 predicted proteins | sample 7062081 | NCBI WGS metagenome assembly JABAHP01 (sample SAMN14534357, study PRJNA622989) | marine sediment metagenome | biome: marine biome [ENVO:00000428]; feature: marine pelagic biome [ENVO:01000023]; material: deep marine sediment [ENVO:00002113] | place: India: Gulf of Kutch | collected...
TTAAAATTTCATGAGTTATATCATGCATTAAAATTTTAATTTCAGGATTTTTCTTTTTGAGTATCTTTATCAATCCAATATGATCTGTATGCATATGTGTGATGATGCAATAATCAATATCTTGAATAGACATATTCATTTTTTCAAAAGCAAGGAATAGCTTTTTTTTCCAGTTTCCCATATTTAAACCAGAATCAATGAGAATCCTTTTCCCATTTAATTCAAACAAATAAAGAGAAACGTACTTTACTGCGAAAGGTACATCTATTTTAATTTGATAGATTCCTTCAATTTCTTTTACAGTAATTTTTGAATTTGACAATGTTAAATTCTAGAATATTCCTACTTTAATAGGTAAAACTTTGAGAATTTTAGTACTTTCTGAAACAGAAAATATGTATCGGAAGGACAAAAAATTAAAAAATATAAGCATAGAAAAAATAAAGATCAATAATCTATCTTAATTCTATAATACTGATTATAATGTCAGAAATTGACGGATTACTAAGGCTCTCTAAAAAACATATTAAACCCGCTTCTCTTGTATTATCAAGAGCTTTTCAAAATGATCCTGTTCTTCGATGGCAAATCCCTGATGAAAATAAAAGATTTTCAAAAATCAATTATTTATGGGAGCTTCCTCTTCGTATTGGAATAAAATATGGTGAAGTTTATGGAACTTCAGAAGATTTAGAAGGGGTTGCTATCTGGAGGCCTCCTAAATACGCTAATATATCGTATTGGAAATATATAAAAAATGGTGCAATCAAATTTCCCTTTAAATTTGGGATAAAATCTACAAAAAGATTTACATTTGCTCAAGCTGTTAGGGATTCCATCAGAAATATCTATATGAAAGTCCCTTACTGGTATTTAGAAGTAATTGCGATAGATCCCAAACATCAAGGAAAAGGTTTTGCAAGCATGCTCTTAAAGCCTATATTAAAACGAATAGATCAGCAAAAATATCCAATTTGGCTGGATACAGTATTGAAGAAAAATGTATCATTTTACGAGCATTTTGATTTCTATAAACTTGAAGAAATCATAATTCCAAACACAAATATAATAAATTGGTTCATGATTAGGACGGGTGAAATCTAATCAGAAAAATGAACTTAACTCATAGAATTTATCAATAATATTAAAAATAGATTTTTATATTATTCTAATTACATTATTTCAAAAATAAAATATAATTAAAAAGCTGGTAATTAAAATGGATAAAAAATTAGAAAAAGGTTTAAATAAAATTCTCAAAAAGGAAAGATTTCAAGGAAAGATGATTAGCTATATGTCAAAAATAGGCAAACTATTACTTTTTGTATTACCTATAGTCCTTTTAATAGTTACCTTTCTTGCTTTTATTCAAGCACTTGATTTCACTCTAAAAATCATTTATTTAATAATTTTGGTTATATATACATTTAATTCTTGTATGTTATTGCTCGGTGCAAATTCAACCGAAAGTTCTCTTAAATCAAGATTAAAATTTGAAAGAAAAAGAGGAAGGCCAATAGACAGTCTTGATGGATTTGATTTACTTTCAAGTAGTGTAAAAAGAGTTACGAATTTATTAAAAATTATTTCAATAATTTGTTTTACGGCCATCATATTATTTGCGATTATGTTAGTTATGGATCTTCTTGATATAGGGTTTGCTGCCGCAGGGTTTGCATTAATTGGTTTAGGTTTATCTATACTAATTCGTAGTCTAAATCTTAACATTCATGATGTAAACGGACTTCAAGATTTCTACAAACCAACAACACATCAGATATTTTTGGACAATTTTTTTGCCGAAATCCTCTCAAATCACTTAGATCCAGTGACATTCCTTAAATGGGATGAATACTTGGCAGAGTTAAACAAAATCTTAACTCCTGAGTTTATACAAAAAATAAAAGAAACTGAACCAGATGAATTACCTATAACATTTGCTATAGAAAAGCTATTATTTCTTTATTATCTTAAATTTCAAGAAGTTTTATCTGAAGATCAATTAATTCAAGAATTAAGAGAAATTATAAATGTTGATTCGGTCAATTTTAACATCGATAATGGAATATACATGGAAGGTGCGTGGTATTTTGGTATGAAAGATATATATAAGCTCTTCAATTACATAAAAAAATATAATCCGGGCTTTTTCAATATAATTGATAGATTACAATTAGAATTAGCAGACAATATTGAACGAATATCAAAAGATCCCATTTATCTTGACTCTACAGCTCAAGAGGTTGTATATCTTAACTCAGAATTGAATGTGTTTGTATATTTGTTTAATAATCATCCTGAAGCAAAGAAATTCACAGTTAAAGTAAATGCACCAGGATTCGAACCTTCGAAACTTAAGCTAGATGTGCAAGTAGAAGGTATTGGCGGCTTTACTATTCCAAATACATCAATTCCTTTGATCTCATCTGAAACAAGAGATATTGTAGGAGTATTATCAAGCATGTTAGAAAACGGAGATACTATTTGGTTAACTTTAGAACCTCGTGAAACTGGTGAGCAGACGATTCAAATATTTTTACTCTCTGAGGATGGAACCATTATAGAAGGAAAGACTAGGGTGGTAAAAGTTTCAAAAAATATTAGAGATTACCTCAAGAAATTTAGCTCTATCGGAAGTCTTTTAGGTGGAATTGCAGTTCCACTAGCTCGAGTCTTGCCTATATTTTTAGTATAAAAATATTTTTCCCATTTTTTCTTATTCTTTTTTTACCAGTTATTCTGTAAAATTAGTGGTTATATTACCCTAAATCATTAAGAAAATGTCCCTTATAGAATTTTTGTCGCATAAGTTTAAATATAAATATTTGACTAGTAATGTGTCTGAATTAAATAATAGGTAAGGATTGAATTTATTGATAAATCTCATAAAATGTGGGGTAAATAAAGTTGATTATATCAGAACTATTTCAGAATGAAAAAATATTTAAAGAACTCTTTGAGAATATAAATACTGGAGTCGCCATATATGAAACTACTGATGATGGAGAGAGTTTCATTGTTCGAGAAATGAACAAGGCAGGGTTAGAAATATGTGAAATTACTAGAAAAGATCTTGTCGGGAAAAATCTTCTTGATGTTTTTCCAAATGTAGATGATTTCGGATTTATTGATGCTTTAAGAAAGGTTTGGAAAACAGGTACAGCTGAGCATTCTCCAACAGCCTTATATCAAGATGACAGAGTTTATGGGTGGACTGAGATGTATATTTATAGATTACCCTCAAGAAAAGTTGTTACAATTTTTGAAACTCAAACAAAACTGGTTGAAGCTGAAGAAAAAAGTAGGGAGACAGAAAAAGAATTAGAAAGATTAAATAAGGCTTTAGAAGAAAGAATCAAAAGAAGATCCAAAGAATTAGAAGAATCTGAAGAGAAATATCGTAAATTATTTGAGAATTCTCCAATTGCAATGATGGAGCAGGACTATTCAGAGGTCAAAAGTTATATTGATCAATTAAAATCATCAGGAATTACTGATTTTGAGAAATTTTTTGATGAGAATCCCAAAGAAGTTGTAAAGTTAATGACTAAAGGTAAAGTAATTAATGTGAATAGAAAAACTTTAGAGCTATATAAAGCTAATACTAAAGAAGAGTTCATTTCAAGAGCGAATCATTTAAACGATATAAGTGAGAACAACATTACTGATGAAGTTTTGTCTTATAATAAGAAAGAGTATCTCTCTTTCCTGAAAGGTGAAACAATCTATGAATCTGAAATTGCTTCTAAAACATTTACAGAAGATATAACTTATATTTATGCTAAAACTGCAATAATGCCTGGATTCGAGAACTCATGGGCTAAAGTTATCGTAACTCTTATGGATATTACTGAAAATAAAATTGCTGAACAAAAATTAAAGGAATCTGAAGAGAAATTTAAAACACTAGCTGATCAATCATTAATGGGTATTTTTATTATCCAGGATAATAAAACTATTTATGCCAATCAAAAACTTGCTGATATGATGGGTTATTCTTTTGAACAGATTATGAATATGACCTTAAAAGATCAATTAATAAGAATTCATCCAGATGATAGAGAATTTGTTGAAGAACAAGCAATTAAGAAGCAACTGGGAGAAGATGATGTTATAAGTCAATATCAATTTCGTTATATTAAAGAATCAGGGGAGTTAATGTGGATCGAAGTGTATTCCAAAACGATATTATATGGAGGGATGCCTGCTAATTTTGTAACTTTTGTTGATATAACTAATCAAAAAAAAGTCGAAGAGGCTTTACAGAAATCTGAAAGTGAAAAATCTGCTATCATAGAAAGTCTTTTAGAACATATTGTATATCAATCTCCAGATCATACAATTATTTATGCCAATAAAGCAGCTGCTGATTCTGTAAATTTAAGTCCAGAAGAATTAATTGGACGAAAATGTTATCAGGTCTGGAATACTCTAGATGGCCCCTGTGAAGGTTGCCCTGTAGTAGAAGCAATAAAAACCAAAAAACCTGCCGTTAGTGAAATGACTACTCCAGATGGCAGAATTTGGCATGTAGGTAGTTATCCTGTTAAAGATAAAGATGATAATGTTATGGGTATTGTAGAAACAACTTTAGAAATTACTGAGAAAAAAACAGCTGAGGAAAAGATAAGAAAATCTGAGGAGAAATATCGAAAAGCATATTACCAAGCTAACTTATATAGGGACATTTTCGCTCATGATATTAATAATATTCTTCAAAATATTAGTTCTTCAGTTGAACTGAGCTCCCTTTATCTCAATAACCCAGAAAAACTTCACACAATTAAGGAATTATATGAAATTGTGGATGAGCAAGTTAATAGAGCAAAAAAACTCATATTAAATGTAAGAAAAATAACTAAATTAGATGAATCTGAAATTCTTTTAGAAAAAATCGAAGCCAATCGTGTACTAAAAAACGCAATCGAGTTTTTAGAATCAAGTTTTCAAACAAGAAATATTAATATCGAAATTAACTCACCAATAAAAAAGAATTATGTTTATGCTGATAATCTCTTATTAGACGTGTTTGAAAATATCTTAATTAATGCTGTCAGGTACAATAGTAAACCTAATATTGATATAATTATTGATATTAATAAAGAACAAAAAGAAGATAAAAGTTATCTTAAAATGGAATTTAAGGATAATGGAATAGGTATTTCTGATTATCGTAAGAAAAGTATTTTCGAAAGAGGAACACGAAAATCCCAAAAAAGTAAGGGAATGGGGCTTGGTTTGTCACTTGTAAAAAAAATTATTGATAATTACTATGGTGAAATTTGGGTAGAGGATAGAATAAAAGGAGATTACAAGCAAGGAAGCAATTTCGTAATATTAATTCCTTCAGATTCTTAAGTTTCCTAAATTGAAAACTCATTAAATTCCAAAATGTGAATCTCAATCACTTCTTTTTCTAGAGCTAATCCTTTAAATTATTACTATAAACTTTAAAAGTTATATAGATCAAAATGAAGTTATGGAAACATATGACTTAGTCGTAATTGGGAGTGGAGTAGGATTAACTGTTTTAAATACTGGTCTTCAATTTGGAATGAAATGTGCACTTATAGAAAATACTAAAATGGGAGGCACATGTTTAACAAGAGGTTGCATTCCTTCAAAAGTACTTGTTCATCCTGCTGATTTAATTCGAGAATCTCAACATGCTAGTAAAGTTGGTATAAAATTCAATGTAGAAGATATAGATTGGGAACTTATAGCTAAAAGAATGTGGTCCCAAATAGATGAAAGCAAAATGATTGATGAAGGGCTCTCCACGGTTTCTAATTTGGATGTCTACAAGGGTGTTGGGGAATTCGTTGGAGAATATGAAATGAAAGTTTTCGATACTAAAAAGGGAAAGGAGTTAGGTCATTTTAAAGGCAAGAGGTTTGTACTTGCTTCGGGAGCAAGATCATTTATCCCTCCAATAGAAGGAATTGAAGAAACGGACTATATTACTAATGAAAATTTCTTTGGTGATAGATTTCCAAAAAAGCCATGGAAAAGCCTCATAATAATTGGCGGTGGAGTAATAGCTGCTGAATTTGCTCATATATTCTCTGCAATGGGAACTGAAGTAACAATAGTAGAGATGTTACCACGCTTAATTATAACAGAAGAACCTGAGATCAGCCAATTTTTAGAAAGCAATTTCAGCAAAAATATGAAAGTTTTAGTTAATGAGAAGGCAGTAAAAGCATACATGAAAAAGAAACAAAAAGCTGTTTTGATTAAAAACATGCAAACAGGAGATGAAAAGGAAATTGTAGCAGAAGAAATCCTTATTGCAGCAGGTAGAAAATCAAATGCAGATATATTAAAAGTAGAAAATACAGGAGTTGAAAAAGATAATAGAGGTTGGATAAAAACTAACCTGTATTTAGAAACTAATAAAGAGAATATTTGGTGTATAGGTGATGCTAATGGACTATTCCAATTCCGTCATAAGGCAAATTATGAGGCAGAAATTTGTACTAATAATATATTTGGACCAGAAGATCAAAAGCGATCCGTGGATTATTCCGCAGTCCCCTGGGCGATCTTTACATACCCACAAATAGGACATGTAGGAATGACTCAAGCAGAAGCTATAGAAAAAGGTTATGAGATATATGTAGCAATGAAAAATTATTCAACTGTAGCAAAAGGATTTGCTTTAGGTTTCGAAAAGGGTCAAGATGACGATGGTTTTGTAAAATTAATTGTTGATAAATCATATAAAATATTAGGAGCTCACGTAATAGGACCTCATGCTGCACTTTTAGTACAACCTTTTGTATATTTGATGAATTCTGGTTTTACATGCACTTTACCTGAAGATAAGGGCGAAACAGATATGCCCAAAGTAGAAAAAGCTTGCCCCGAAGCGGGATCATTTATGCCAATTTATAAATCAATGGTGATTCATCCCTCTCTTAATGAAGTTACTGGTTGGGCAATCGGTAATTTGAGACCAGTAAATATCAAAATGGAACATCATACTCATCACCATACTTAAATACACTATTAGATTGCTTTCTTTTATGACTTCTTAATTTTTTTTTTATATTTTTGCTTAAACTTAGTTTTATATACTATACCTTGATCTTTAATTCAAATTGATACACTTTTTTGTAAAATTACAATGAAAAGGGGGTTAATAATAGAATCTGATATAAAAGGAGACTTTCCATCCACAAAATTACTAGAAATTTTTAGAAAAGATCTTCAAACCCTTTTTAATTCATTAGATGATTTTATATTTATTTTAGATTTTGAAGCCCAAATACTATCTATTAATTCAATTGTGCTAAAAAGGCTAAAATATTCTAAAGAGGAATTAATTGGTAAATCCGCTTTAATGGTTCACCCCTCGGAACTACGTGAAGAAGCTGCCAAATTAATAGGAGAAATGGTTAATGGAACTCGGGAAGTATGTTCTATCCCCTTAATAACTAAAGATGGGCGTCTAATACCTGTAGAGACTAAGGTTACAAAAGGAAAATGGGGTGATCAAGATGCCTTATTTGGTATTAGTAGAGACATAACTGAACGCCAAAAATTTGAAACGGTGATTAAAAAATCAGAAGAAAAATATAGAGAATTATACGAAGAGGCTCCCATTGCCTTTTTCTCAATTGGAATAGATAAAAAAATCAACCGTTACAATAATGCGGCTTTAAATCTATTAGGCTATTCAGAAGAGGAATTATTACATCTAACCGTTTTTGACCTTTATGCTGACACAGATTATGGTATTATTAAAGCCAAAGATTTATTTAACCAATTCATTAAAGGTGAAAAAATTAAGGATGAAGAACTCCAAATGAGAAAAAAGAACGGTGAACTACTATGGGTAAGTCTTACTGTTAATCCAGTTTATAAGTATTCCGGAGAAATAATAGAATCCCATTCTATTGTTATTGACATTACTGAACGAAAGAGGACTGAACAAGAATTAAAAACACATGTTAAAACTCTGGAGATTTTGAATAGAATAATCACTTTAGGAAATGAAGTTACAAATCTTTATGAGTTCTTAGAAAAATCTTATGATCAAGTATTGGACCTTGTAGATTTTGATAGAGGTGGAATATATCTTTATAATCCCAAAAATTTTCATAATACTTTAATCCTTCATAAAAATGTCCATCCTGACTTTATTGCTGCTGTTAAAAATGTAGATATATCAACAGGATTATTTGCCAAAGTATTTAACAAAAAATCTCCTTTCCATATAGACGATTTTTCAGAATTCATGAAAAACTCAAAAGAATTAGGTGTAAATTCTGCAGTAATTGTTCCAATTCGCGCGAAAGATGAATATATAGGAAGTATGAATCTTGGTTCTCCGGTTTATCAAAAAATCTCTGAGGAAGAATTGGAGTTATTATTGGCAATTGGTAAACAAATGGGGATAATTATTCAGAAATTTGAAACTGAAAAATTAGGTAAGGAATCTGAAGAGAAGTATCGAGAGGCTTTCGATCAAGCTAGTTTGTATAAAGATATTTTCGCTCATGATATTAACAACATCCTTCAAAATATACAATCATCATTGGAATTAAGTTTGCTGTATCTTAATAACCCCGAGAAATCGAGTACTATTAAAGAATTGTATGGAATCATTAAAGAACAAGTATCAAGAGGATCAAAGTTGATATCCAATGTAAGAAAATTATCCACTCTTCATGAGTCTCTATTTTCTTTAAAACCTGTTAGAGTTAACAAAACTCTAAAAGAATCAATTAAATTTCTTAAACAAAGTTTCCAAACAAGAAAATTAAAAATTCAATTTACTCCTAAAAAGAAGGAATATTTTGTTTATGCAAATGACTTATTATTAGATATTTTTGAAAACTTATTATTAAATGCTGTGAGACATAATAGTAATGTTAATGTGAAAATAGAAATTGATGTTTCAAAAGAAGACGTTGAAGGAAAGAAATTTATAAAAATTCAATTCATTGATAATGGCGATGGAATTGAAGACGTGAGAAAAGAATTCATTTTTCAGAGAGGCTCAAAAGAAAAATCTTCAAATGGAGGAATGGGATTAGGATTGTCACTTGTCAAAAAAACTATTAACCGTTATAATGGAAAAATTTGGGTACAAGATAGAGTAAAAGGAGACTCAACTAAAGGAAGTAATTTTATTCTTTTAATTCCAGAAGGTCTATGATTTAATTAATTTTTTTATACTCAACCATCAACTATTTAGATTTATAATCCAATATTAAGATTAGATGGTAATAAAAAACATTAGTTCTAAAACTGATAAAGCAATAGGACAAGTTTTCACTCCAAGTTATATTGCTGAATTCATGGTTAGTAGCATAAAGAAGCTTATTACAGAATGGGAATGCAGACCTGACACTTTAAAAATTTTGGAACCTTCAGTAGGAGAAGGTATTTTTTTAGAATTTCTCTTAAAATATAATTTCACTAATATTGTTGCTTATGAAATGGATACCAAATTAAAAGAAAATCTTTTAAGCCTATATCCGAATATAGAATTCCGTTTTGAAAATTTCTTAGGAGCAGATCTCGATGAAAAATTCGATATTATAATTGGAAATCCCCCATATTTAGGCCAAAATTACAATTCTGAAATATTTCAAGAGTATTCTAAAAAGTTTCCAATATGTAAAAAATACTTTATAGGAAATATGGATTTGTTTTACTATTTTATTCATCTGGGAATTGAAAAGTTAAATCCCGGAGGGTTTTTATCTTTTATAACTACTAACTACTGGATTACAAAATCTAAAAAAACTGGCATAAAATTTCTCAAACCCCATATATTAGAAGAGTGTTTTTTGTTACAATATATAGATTTATCAAATTTACAGCTTTTTGAAAATGCTAAAGGGCAACATAATTGTATATTTGTTTTACAGAAAAAGACTGAACAAGATAAACTTCAAAAAAAAAATAGAAACATTGAAGTAATCCAACTCTTTAGAAAAGAAAGCTTGGACCAAAACTCTTTGAATTCAAATAAAATTAAACAGTATACCTCAGCAATTACAAATCATGATTTAAGAGAAGATCAAAGTTGGAACCTTCTTTACCCCGAGGAAATTAAATCTTTAGTCGAAGAAATTGAAGAATTTTGCAAAGTTAAAGGTAAAGTTTCATTGTTAAAAGATTATTTTATAATCCGCAATGGGTTAATTCTTATCAAAGATTCCATATTCATTTTAAAAGAGGGAAAGGATTTAAACATTAAAAATAATGATTTTTTCATCAAAATCAATAATGAATTCATAAAGCTTAATAATAGAGAGAAAAATAGAATTAAAAAAATATACAAAAGTAAATCGATAACCCCTTATGGCTACATTAAAGAAAATCTTGAAGGTTATCTCATTTACTTTAATAAAAACGAGTTTAATTCAAAGAATAATCGAGAGAGAAACAAAATACTAGAATCTAAATACCCAAATCTTTCTAAATATTTAATACAGTTTGGGACTGAATTAAGAGACATCTTAATTAATGCAAAAGAGAAGCCAGAGGATTTATACTTCCCTAGAAGAGGCGCTTTTATTAGGAGGTTAAATGAAAAACACAAAGAAGACTTATTAGATCTCGAACCTTTTTATGATTCACATCCTAAAATATTCTTAAAATATATCTCTGATGAAAATATTTTTGGATATTCAAATAATCAATACTATGCCACATCAGATACTTATTTTCTTTGGCCTAAGGCTTCAGAGGAATATATTGATTACTTATTCATACTCGCATATTTAAATTCCAAGTTTGTTCAGTTTCTTTATAAGGCTAAAAATATCAAAGTTAAACGAAGTAAGACCAAACTTGAACACGCTTTACCAATTCCCAATTTAGAAAATTTTAAGTCTCTTAAGAAGAAGAAAATTGTAAGATTAATTAGAACTTCTTCCAAGATTTTAATATCAAATGATACTAATTTTGAAAGCTTAGATTTTATAAGAACAAGAATTGACAACCTTTTTTCTCAATTATTTAATATTGATCAACGGAAACTAGATCGTTTATTAAAAAAATATTATTATCCTTAACAAAACCAATTATCAATGCTCTTATTATTCAGAAACAATAAGTTTTTATAGTTTTAGTAGTATAATTTATATGTAAATTATTGATTGACAAATTCTTATTGATCACAAAAGGTGAAAATTGTGCCGGATGAATTTGATGATATTATTGATGCTATTAAGAAATATTTTAAAATAGATTCAGATATATTCGATGTGGATTTTTTATTTATCCCAGAATCGAAAAATAATTTAAATCTAAATCCTCAAAATGACAAAACAAAGGGATTTAAGATATCATATCATTTTGAAACAGGTATGAAAAAACCTGAGTTTAAAATTGATGGTAATATTGATGATACCAGAATTCGAGAATTTTTAAAGAATGTAGATTTATCAAAATATCCAAATCTTGAAAAACGATTTGAGTATATACCTACTGAAGGAATTGATGCAGATCAACTCTCATTAGATTTTATGGAGCAAGAAGAAGACTTATTAATAATAGAACCTCTAACTGAGATTAATGACTATAAGGAGCATTCGGAAATTATAATTGACATACCAGGAATTGACAAAGAAGATATTAAAATAAGAATCGGTGAAAAAGGGAGAAAATTGATATTCACTGCGGAGAGTAGAAATAGGAGGTATGAGAAGGCAATTTCTTTACCTTTTAAAACCTCAATTGATAATTATAGTATAGTAATAAAGAATGGATTAGCAATTATCAATTTAAAGAAATTGGATAAATAGGAATTAAAATTTATTTAAATTACATTAACTTATATTTCAAACAAAAAAAATTTAGTGATGAACAAGCATGAGTGGAATGACCCGAGAATATAAGGGACAAGGCAAAAAAGTAAGGGTTAAAGATGCATATAAAGGAGATGCTGGAAGAGGGAGGATAAGAATTGATCCTGAAGTAATTAAAGAACTTGAACTTCGAACTGGTGATGTAATTGAAATTGTTCATGAAGTGAATGGAGAAAAAACTGCAGCCCTTTTATTTCCTGGGAAGGTAGAGGATAAAGATACGAATACAATTAGAATAGATTCTTCATTGAGAAGAAATATTGGGGCTTCTTTGGATGATATTGTAGAAATTCGCAAAATTGAAGCAAGTTTAGCTGCCAGGATAACATTTGCAGGATTGGAAGAATCAATCATTTTAAGAACACCTCAACAATTGACCCAGATTTTAGAAAATAGAGTAGTTACAAGAGGAGATATTTTAAGCTTTAATGCTATGGGTCGTAGAATCGATCTTGTAGTTATTGATTACCATCCTAAAGCTGATGCCGTTAGGATTGATTTAGATACAAAAATAACTATGTCTGAAAAGAGTAGTAAAGAGCTTGAAGAATTAGAAAGAAGAAAAGTAACATATGAAGATATTGGGGGATTAGAAGAAGAAATTCAGAGAATCCGTGAAATGATTGAGTTACCTCTGAGACACCCTGAATTATTCAAAAGAATTGGTATCGATCCACCAAAAGGAGTATTGCTTCATGGTCCGCCTGGTACAGGAAAGACATTGTTAGCGAGAGCTGTAGCTGGAGAGACTGATGCCTACTTTGAAACAATAAGTGGCCCAGAGATTATGAGCAAATTTTATGGTCAAAGCGAAGAAAATCTCAGAAAGGTTTTTGAAAAATCTAAAGAAATGGCCCCTTCGATAATATTTATAGATGAGTTGGATTCAATAGCACCTAAAAGGGGTGAAGTAACAGGTGAAGTTGAAAGAAGAGTGGTAGCTCAGTTATTATCCTTATTAGATGGTTTAGAAGGAAGGGGAGAAATAATTGTTATTGGAGCAACAAATAGAGTAAACGATATTGATCCCGCTCTCAGACGTCCCGGAAGATTTGATAGAGAAATCGAAATTGGAGTTCCTGATACAGATGGACGATATGAAATCTTATTGATTCATACACGTGGAATGCCTTTACATAGTGACGTTGATCTTCGTCTTATAGCAGAAAAAACTCATGGGTTTGTAGGAGCAGATATCGAAGCTTTAGCAAAGGAAGCAGCTATGTTAGCAATAAGGGAATTATTACCAAGAATCGATTTAGATAAACCTATCCCTCTAGAGATATTAATGGAACTTCAAATTAAAATGGAGAATTTTGAATCCGCAAGAACTAGTATTGAACCTTCAGCATTACGAGAGGTTCTAATCAGTCAGCCTACTGAAACATGGGACGATATTGGAGGACTAGAGGAAGCTAAACAGCAACTTCAAGAAGTTATCGAATGGCCTCTTAAATATCCAGAGTTATACAATCATTTAAATTCAAAACCTCCTAGCGGCATATTACTTTTTGGACCCCCAGGGACTGGAAAAACACTTTTAGCAAAAGCTTTAGCTCATGAAAGTGAAGTAAATTTTATTTCAGTAAAAGGACCTGAATTTTTGTCTAAATGGGTAGGTGAGAGTGAAAAAGCAGTAAGAGAAACATTTCGAAAGGCAAGAGCAGCTTCTCCATGCATAATATTCTTTGATGAAATTGATGCTATAGCAGGAATGAGGGGTAGATTTGCCAGTTCCCAAGTAACTGAGCAAGTAGTCTCACAATTATTAACAGAAATGGATGGATTAGAAGGTCTTAAAGATGTAATTTTACTTGCTGCAACAAACAGAGCTGATATGCTAGACCCTGCATTATTACGTTCAGGGAGATTTGGTAGACATATTGAAATCCCAATGCCCGATAAAGAAGCTAGAATAGAAATATTTAAAATTCATCTTAAAAATAAACCTCTAGATAATGATGTTGATATTGACCAAATGGCACAAGATTTAGAAGGGTATACTGGAGCAGATATTCAAGCAATTGCTGAAGAAGCTACACTTTTAACTATTCGCAAAGCTGTAGCAAATTCAAATATTAATACCCAAAATGCAGATTCTGTTAAAGTAGTCAAAATATCAAAAGCACAGTTTGATGATTCTATTGAAAAAATCTTAAAATCAGCTGATAAAGCTAAACAATCTCATGAAAGGTATGCTAAAGAACCTTCAGAAGAATTATATCGTTAAAAGTTTAAATAAAAACAAAATATATAACAAAAAAAGTGTGAAACTAATGGAATTAGAAAAGCAGAAAGGAAGAACTGTATTTCTGAGCATGGATAATCTCCTTGAGATATTAGGAAACCCAACTAGAAGGATTATTCTTTCAAAATTAGCAAAAGTTCCATTAGGTGCTTCAGAATTAGCAGGGTCATTTGGTAAAAAAATTTCAAGACAAGCAATTCACAGTCAACTTAAAATGCTTTCTGACTATGGGATTATTGAAAGCTTTGGTGAAGATCCAAGAAATATCAAATATCGTATTAATAGTAACATTTCTTTGAGAATTGATATCACTCCAGATTATTATAATATAAATTATAATGTATCTAAAATCGATGATACTAGAGGGAATTTAAAATTAAAAGATACGGGAGTTCAAATAGATTATCAAAAAATAAAGCTTCCTGATAAGAAACTTAGATTCTTAGGTGAGAAAATTAAAGAAATTGAACAGAATTTAAGTGGATTAGAGCGCAAAAGAAATGCTCTTCTACATAATAAAGAATGCATTATTGTAGAATTAAAAAATATTATCAGAGATCAATATGATAAAGAGCTGAAAACAAAGGAACAACCTAATTTGGAAAAAGAGATTTTCTATACGCTATTTTATAATCCTATAAAATATTTCGATAGAATCAATATTGATAAATTGCTAGATGATATGTTCTTTTCAGAAATGGGACCGATTAGAAGAGATCAACACAAAGTTTCTATACAACATCTACTCAAAGATTTATCGAAACTAATGGGCTTTTTAAGGGAAGATGAAGAAGATTTCTGGTTCTTTGACATTTAAATTAGTTTTTTAAAACTATAAAATATATAGTTAGGAGATAGATTATGAATTTGCAGGATTTAAAGAAACAAATGCCTAAAATTTTCGAGCAAGTCAAAAATGACGTAAAAAAGGTCTATGGTCGACATAGAGCAGGTTTAAGTCTTGGTCTTGTCGAGATGGGAATGTATAGAGGAGGTTTTATTGGAGGAATGCATTTTAGTCCGGGTACAGATATTGTAATGAATAAAACTCCTTTAGAAATCATTTTAAAAGAACAACCTTATGAAATTGTATGGGCTTATACATATCATATCCTATTACATGAATATATTCATTCATTAGGGATTCTCAACGAACAACAATGTAGAATAATTACTCTTAGAATAAGTGAGAAAATCTTTAAAGAAAATGAACATCCTGCTATAATCTTAGCGAAAAAGGGTATTGGAGCTTTTTTCCCTAATCTACCATTAATTTACGCACCTCCAGATCTCAGTCCTGATGGAATACCAATTGAATATATATTTAATTTTGACCACGAAAGCTATGACTATTATTCTTGAGAGATTGGATATCTAAAAATTAGTATATTTAATTATTTTTTTTACATAAACTAAAAAATATTAATAATTTAAGGCATTTTAACCCATAATTTGATAAAGGGTACTAATTAATTTTTTATGAGTGAATGGTTTATCCAAGAATCCTTTTGCTCCACAAGAATAAACTTCTTCCTTTATAGTTTTATCAGCACTCGCAAAAATTACTCTTGAATCATGATCAATTTGTAGGATTTCTTTTAAAGCATCTAAACCATTTTTTATTGGCATTCTATAATCTAAAATTATAATATCGGGTTTTTCAGAAAAACTTTTAAACATTTTAATTGCTTCATCTCCATTATTAGCAATACCTAATACTTGAAATCCAGACATTTCTAATAAAAGCTCATATAATCTTTGAAGATCTCGATCATCTTCAGCGATGAAAATGGTTTTTATTCTTATATCACCTTCGGTGTAATCTAACCTGCAAGTAGACCAATCAATTTAAATGTTTGAAAAATGCTTTTTTTCTTATTAAACTTACAACCCTATTACAGAAATTATTATATTTATGCTTTAACATTTAAAAAAAAAATTAAATCAATCTAAAATTTAAATGAAAACATTAATATCTAATTAGGTTTAAAACTATTATCGTAAATTTTTTTTGTACTTTATATTTACATGAATTTAGAATATATTTATTAAACAAAAAAAGGGAAAAATAATTACGCAGACACGACGTAAGGATAAAGATCTTGATGAAGAGAAAGAATCTATTGAAAAGAGTATAGAAATCACTCCAGAAAAATTAATTCTTAAATGGAAATTTCAAAATGTTGATAAAAAACTTACTTATGATATAAAACGATGCATAGGATGTTCTTTATGTAAAATAGTTTGCCCTGTAGATGCAATTGAACTTGGTCCAATTCCGGATATTGCTCAAGGAATTTTAGATGAAAATAATCCTAAAATCTTAATAGACCATGACAAATGCTGTTATTGTATGCTTTGTGCTATAGTTTGTCCGAATAATGCATTTCATGAAGATATACTTCCGGAGGAACAAATTAATTTAGATGAATTTCCTACAATTGGCCAATTTTTCAGAATTGACAGTGGAAAATGCGTTGAAGATTCAAAAAATGAAATTTGTCAACTCTGCTTAACTGTAAGAGATAGAAATAACATAAAAGATTTTTTTAAAATTCAAAAGGAATGCCCAGTTCAATGTTTTTCAATTGATTCTCCAATAAAAGGAGAAGTAATTATTAAAAAAAACATGCTCCATAAATGTGATCCACAAGGATGTAAAGCATGCGTGAATATTTGTCCTACAGAATCGTTCTTTATTCCTGAAAGTGCTGAAGATGTAATTAAATTTGGAAAAATCGCCTGTAATGAAGAAGAATGTTTTTATTGCGGAGCGTGTGAAAATTCCTGTCCTGATGAGTTAATAATTGTTGAGAGAAAAGACGTAATTATAGAAAATCCTAAGAAAAAAGGAAAATATCCTTGGATTCAAGGTTGGATAAACAGTATCAAAGAAATACTTAGGAAAGCGTTAATTCAAGGTAAACAACAACTACAAATCCCTCTGATTGAAGAAGAAGTGAAAAAAGTAAAGAAAACTATAGAAGAATCTGTGCCTCAGTTATCTAAGGAAGATAAAGAAAAATTAAATGAATTGAATGAAAAAATTCAAAAATTCCTTAGATCACCAAAAATTAGATATTGGATAAAAAACAAGAAAACTGAAAAAATAGGTATAGAATTAAAAAAATTTCTTTCTCAGTGATAAAAATAAAAAAAGAATTATTACCTGATAAAAAACCAAGGATTTTAGTGTTCCTATATGGAACTAGTATCATGCATAGGACGGCTTTAGGGCTTCCACGGAATGAAATAGTACAACAAATTATAGATGGTATTGATGATTCAATATCTGACTTTGCTTCATATATTCCAATAGGTAATGTTGATAAAAAATTAACTATATGGCAAAATCAAGGAGCTGAGATTTTGTATCTAAGTTCTCATAGCACTCTTCAAAATGTTAAAAAAGATGAAATAGTTTTAAAAAAATATAATTTTCCAAAAGGACCGATTTTTTACCCAAAAGAAAAGGATTGGAATTATGTTATTGAAGAAGCTAACCCAGATATAATAATTGAAGATGATTGTGAAAGTACCGGTGGAGAATATCAAATGACTTATCCTAACCTTAATAAAGAATGGAAAGCTAAATTAGGTTCCATTGTTATTAAAGAATTTGGCGGAATTGATAATCTCCCTGATAATATTATCGAATTAATGAATTGGTGTTCATAACCTTAATATTTCTAATCAACTAAATTAAATAATCCAATCTTTCTTTAGATCGCCAAAAATTAGATATTGGATAAAAGACAAGAAAACACAGAAAATCGCAAATCAATTGAATAAATTCTTTAAAAAAAAAAAATTTTGAACTAATATGATACTTGATAGATTAACTATTTGGCCAAATTCTAAAAGAATAAAACAATTTCTTATTTTTAATTTAATTCTTTTAATAGTAATATACCCTCTTATTACCTATTTTTTCACAATATCTTATCCGGTGAGTTTTATTGAAAGTCAACTCTCTTTTAGTGGACAATTAATAAAACAATTTAACGCTAGTGCTAATATAGAATTGTATAGAATTGCTAACATCCTAGACTACTTTTTTATGATAAGTTATGGTGGTATATTTTTTAGCCTTGGAATAATTATTGCCCGTAAATTCAATGAAGGAACAATTTGGATGAAACTTAGTTTCATTTTGGTACCTCTCGCAATTTTTGCTCCCTTATGTGATGCTATTGAAAATATATTCATATTACTAATGCTTACCGATCCATTGGGATTTCCAGATATCTGGGCAATAACTCATTCATGTTTTGCTCTTATAAAATACATGATAATGTTTATAGGATTTGGGTGGTTGGGTATAGCGTTGATTAAGCTAATTCTAATTAGAAAACCTAAAAAATAGTGGAAGAACTCAAAATTTTTTCAATCTATTTAAAACCTTTTTCTTTAAATATTTTAAGCTATAAACATAGTAAGTTAAAAGATGTAAAATACCCAAATCAGAGTAAATAAAAGTATGATAATAAAAACTAAAGTGAAATCAAATAGAAAGGATAATTCAAAATTTATTATTGCATGGATTCAAAAACATAAGGATTTTGATAACGATATTCAAACTATTCTAAATTTCTTTAAAGATCAAATAACTTATGAATTAATTAGTAAAATCAATGTGTATTATAAAATCACTTCTAAAAATCCTGCTATAATGTTATCACTCATTTCAGCTATTCAAGATTTAATCGCTGAAAATTATTTCAGTACAGAAGAATCAATACAACTACAAGAATCAGTAAGTTCATGATCATATATAAAAAATGGGAGAGGGGGGATTTGAACCCCCGGCCCCTTGGTCCCAAACCAAGATTCATGCTGTAGAGAAAACTTCTACAGTATCATACCAAGCTAGACCACCCTCCCTTTAATAAGTGAGCTTTTCTCCTTAACGCTTGCATCAAAAATCTCTTTTAATAAAGAGACTTTTTCAATATAGTATGTAAAGAATAGTGAAAACTGGTAATTAAATCTTTTTTGAACTTAATATTAAATTTAAAACCAATAATTTTTAAATTTCTTAAAGAGTTTTACTTCTTATTATTCTCATCAATAACTTATTTATTTAATAAATTAATGCGAACTAGAAAACCTTTTTTAATTTTTTGGCCTCAATATTTTGATGCAAAAAGAAGTCGAAGTAATGGTAGAAGACTTCCAAGCAAATTCGCTTTAGATAAAGTTAATCTAGAAGATATAGTAAAAGCAGCCAAAAATTTAGGTTATCACGCTGAAATTGAAAAAGGATATAAATATCCTAGAACATGGTGGGAAGATCCTGGAAGAGTTATAATAGACGGGAAAGGGAAAAAAAAGAGTAAAATTATTCTTGAACTTGCTAAAGAATTAAGAAAAATACAATCAAAAACCTAGATTTCTTATTATGCACGAATTTGCTTTTGCTTATAATATTTTTAAAGTAGCTGAAGCTACAGCACTTAAATATAATGCTAAAAAGATTACTGAGGTAATATTAGAAATTGGAGAATTAACTCTTATTGTCCCAGAACTACTTCAACGATCTTTTGAAATGGCAACCAAAGGCTCAATAGCCGAAGGTGCTAAATTAAACATCAAAATTACTCCAGGTAAAATTAAATGTCGTGAATGTAATAAAATCTCAGAGGTCTCTTTAACGCGTGAATCACAACTTACAGGACTCCAATTGTTTAAATGCTCGAATTGTGGAAGTAATAATACGGAAATTGTTGAAGGCAAAAAAGCAAACGTGAAAAATATAAAAATTCAAGAGTAGCTAATAAAAAGTATATCTAATTATAATAGTTATGCAA
>JABAHP010000751.1_pt6 | contig 19868 bp, 17 predicted proteins | sample 7062081 | NCBI WGS metagenome assembly JABAHP01 (sample SAMN14534357, study PRJNA622989) | marine sediment metagenome | biome: marine biome [ENVO:00000428]; feature: marine pelagic biome [ENVO:01000023]; material: deep marine sediment [ENVO:00002113] | place: India: Gulf of Kutch | collected...
AGAAAGAATCCCGAAAGCTGGTATGGTTTCCTGGCCTGGGCGGCGATACCCTCGCTTTTGTTGACATTCATGATCGATCCTCATCTTGGGGCAGCACGTGACTGGGACTTACTCTCGATTTTTGCCGTTCCGCTAACTGCTCTGGGAGCCTTATTGCTGATTTTTGGGGATGGAGTGAGGCCAAAAGCTGTTTTGAGCGCTATCATACTTTTTAATATAATACATACAGGAGGTATTTTAGCGGTTAATAGAAACCAGGATTATGCGGTAGATAGAATCGTAAATATTACTTATGATGATCCGCATTACCAGAGCGAATACTATGACGGTATCCGCAATAGACAGTTTTCTGTGATCCTTGCGAATATTTATGACAGGAATGAAGAGGCGATAAGGTTTATGGAAAGAAGAAAGAATCCGGACTCAGATGATGTCCTTGCAATGGCCAATTATCACTTCAACATAGAGGATTACAGAACAGCAGCACATTTTTATGGACTTGTTTCTAATAATGAGCAATTATCACCACTGCATCAATTCTGTTATGGCAAATCGAAGTTGTTCTCACGTAATCCGGAAGCGGCGTTAGATATTTTGAAACCGGTGCTGAGGGACAGCACTTTCTTCGAACTGCATTTTTATATTGGGGCCGCGTACCTTCTGACTATGAAAGCTGATTCAGCGGTGAAATATTTCGATTCTGGTCTGGCGGTCAGTGGTGACCCGCCTTCCGATCTTGGAATGACTTTAGAGTTTGTGCGTTCAAGCGGTGTCCCACTTTTGATAGCGCATTTCCAGAAAAAGCTCCTTTTCATGTTTCCTGACTCTACTTCCATAAGAAACGAGCTTGTGAGGCTCTATGAACAGGCCGGAATGGCCGATTCTGCGCAATTTTACAGGAATTATAATCCGTGATAAAAATGTTCATTTTTGACAAATATTACTCCAAACTTACTTGACTTTTGCGTAAAATAATATAAGATATGTGAATATTGCTCTTCGGGGTGAGGCGAAATTCCTCAACCGGCGGTTAAAGCCCGCGAGCGGAGCCGACAAAGTTCCGCAGAAACCGTGAAATTCGGTTGCCGACGGTACAGTCCGGATGGGAGAAGAGGTTGACAGAATATGTAGCGGTCTATCTTATTCAGGCCGCGGTCGTCCACCCCCAGAGCACAGGCTTTGGGTTTTTTTATTGGAGTTTATTGAATCGTGGACGACATCTCATTAATGCAGCGGGCCCTGGAAATTGCAGAAAAAGGGCGCGGAAAGGTCTCACCAAATCCCCTGGTCGGGGCAGTCATAGTCAAGGACGGCGAAATCATGGGAGAGGGTTATCATGAAGTCTATGGCGGCCCTCATGCAGAAATCAACGCCATGCGCGGCGCCAATTCCTCATGCAAAGGTGCAACTCTTTACCTGACCCTGGAACCATGTTCACATCATGGCAAAACACCGCCTTGTGTCAATTCTGTCATGGAAGCAGGTTTCAAGCGGGTGGTTATTGCTGCTGTCGATCCAAATCCAAAGACCAATGGGAAATCGATCACTATGATGATGGATGCCGGGATTGAAGTTGACGTCGGCTTGCTGGAGGAGAAAGCCCGTAGACAGAATGAAATATTCTTCAAGTATATTGCAACGAGCATGCCTTTTGTAATACTGAAAGCGGCGCAGACGCTGGATTCAAAAATCGCCGACACAACTGGTCATCCCAAGTGGATCACCTCAGATGAGTCGAGGGCATTTGTGCATTCCTTGAGGTCATATGTGGATGCTGTGGCAATTGGCGCCCGGACTGCGGTTATAGATAATCCGCGTCTGAGCGTACGGCATGTCGAGGGCAGGGATCCATACAGGATTATCCTTCAGGACAGAACCGAGCTTCCAGGCGACCTGCATCTTTTCAAGGATAACGAAGACAATAAGACTATCATAGCTGCTCCGCCAAATGAAATGGATATCCAGAATCACAAGCAGAATGCCATCATGTGGTCGGTCGACGCCTATGAGGATGGCACCCTCAATCTTACCAGCCTTCTGATCAAAGCAGCCAACCAGAGTATCAGTTCGATCCTGGTGGAGGGGGGCTCGCTCCTGTTTACATCATTCCTGAAGAGAAAACTGGTAGATAAGATTTATATAGGGATTGCTCCCAAAATAGTGGGTGCTGGTACTCCGACATTCCAGGAGCTTGGTATCGACACATTGGAACATTCGATTTATTTGTCTGAAGTGGAGTATTTCAGGAAAGGAGAGGATATCTGGGTCTGCGGATATCCAATCTGGAGATAAAATATGTTCACCGGTCTGATTGAAGAAGTTGGAAAAGTGCAGTCTGCAAGTCTGCAAGGCGGTAATCTGACACTTGAAGTGAAAGCACCTAAGTTATCACCTGATATAAGAATAGGAGATAGCGTTAACATCGATGGAGTATGCCAGACCGCAGTTGAGGTGAAATCCGATCGATTTACAGTTAATACTATATCCGAGACTCTTCGCAAGACCAACCTCGGCGATTTGAAGAACGGCGATTCGGTCAATCTGGAACTGGCACTGCGTACGGACAGCCGTATGGGCGGACATCTGGTCAGCGGGCATATCGACTGCCGGGGAAAGACGAAGACCATCAGGAAAATAGAGGGCAGCTGGGAACTGGCGATCGGTTATCCGGTTGAATTCGATAATCTGGTGGTACCTAAAGGCTCGATTGCAATAAATGGTGTCAGCCTTACTGTGACACATTCTGATCCGGGATTGTTTGGTGTTTCGATAATACCGCATACATGGGGAATGACGAATTTCCCCTCACTCAAACCGGGGGATTCGGTAAATTTGGAATTCGATTTAATTGGTAAATATATTCAACAGATGATAAATCCTTATAAGGCCCGTGAGGGCAATGTCGATCTGGAGACATTCCGCCGGGCGGGGTTTTAGACGGAGTATGTGAGATGCCTACTTTGAAAATTAATGACAGTCGTGACAAATACGACTTCGCAGCTATTCCCGATGCGATCGAGGATATCAGGATGGGCAAGATGGTCATCGTGGTTGATGACGAGGATCGGGAAAATGAGGGCGATTTTATCATGGCGGCCGAGATGGTGACCCCGGATCATGTCAACTTTCTGGCCAAGGAGGGACGCGGGCTGATCTGTGTTTCCCTGACCGAAGAGAGAATTAACCAACTGGAGCTGGAGACAATGGCCCAGCGTAATACCTCCAGGCTTGGTACGAATTTTACAGTTTCTGTCGACGCTGTACACGGTACTACCACCGGTATTTCGGCACGGGATCGCGCCATAACGATCAAGACCCTCGTACATCCGGATACCCAGCCCCATGACCTGGCACGTCCGGGACATATATTTCCCCTCCGGGGTGTGCAAGGCGGCGTATTGGTGCGGGCGGGACATACCGAGGCCTCAATCGATCTCACTCGCCTGGCAGGCCTTAGCCAGTCGGGGGTGCTCTGTGAAATTATGGATGAAGACGGTGAGATGGCTCGTGTGCCTCGTCTGATGGAAATCGCCGAAAAATTCGGAATGAAGGTGATCACCATCAAGGACCTGATCGAATACAGGACCCAGACCGAGAAACTGGTTTCCAAAGAAGAGGATGTAGATTTTCCCACTAAATATGGGCATTTCAGACTGTGCCTGTATTCCTCGGCAATAGACCGCAAGCATCATGTGGCCCTGGTCAAGGGAGATGTGCGCAACAAGAAGAATGTTCTTGTACGTGTACATTCAGAATGTCTTACGGGCGATGTTTTCGGTTCGATGCGCTGCGATTGCGGCGACCAGATAGCCGCGGCACTGCGCATGATCGAAAAAGAGGGGCAGGGAGTGCTTCTTTATATGCGACAGGAGGGTCGTGGAATCGGCCTGGCAAACAAGATCAAAGCATATCATCTGCAGGAAAATGGATGCGACACTGTCGAGGCCAACAACAGGCTGGGATTTAAGGATGATCTTCGTGACTACGGTATCGGGGCGCAGATTCTGGTCGATCTGGGGCTTTCCACAGTCCGTTTGATTACCAACAATCCGCGCAAAATTGTCGGGGTTGAGGGTTACGGTTTGAAGGTGACCGAAAGAGTTCCCAGCGAAACCTCTCCAACTGAATATAATAGAAAATACCTGAGATGCAAAAAAGAGAAGCTGGGACATCTCTTTAATATGATCTAAAAACCAAGGAGAAATATAGATGGCAAAGATTCATGAAGGTAAGCTTGATGCAAAAGGGCTGAAGTTCGGGATTATAGTATCGCGTTTCAATGATCTCCTGACCGCCAAGCTGCAGGAGGGGGCATTGGATTGCCTGGTACGTCATAATGCTGCCAGTGAAGATGTAGAGGTTTTCAAGGTACCGGGTTCATTTGAAATCCCCTATGTGGCCAATCATCTGGCAAAGTCAAAAAAATTTGACGCAATTATATGTTTAGGCGCATTGATCAGGGGTCATACCCCGCACTTTGAGTATATTGCGGCTGAGGTCTCCAAAGGAATTGCGAATATATCCATGGCGACGGGTTTGCCGGTGATATATGGTGTGGTAACTGCCGATACGCTGGAGCAGGGAATCGAACGATGCGGAACCAAGGCAGGCAATCGTGGATGGGACGCCGCTCAATCTGCAATTGAAATGGCCAATCTTTACAGGGAGAGTCTCAGTTGAGTGCACGCAGAAAAGCCCGCGAACTGGTATTAAAGAGCTTGTATGCCTATGAATCTGCTTCCGGTAATCCGGAAGATATTATGGAAACGCTTTCCAAGGATTCCGGCCTGTCTGAGAAACCGAGGAAATTTGCCAGTGATCTGTTTTATCTGACAATAACGCATTTGAATTCTATTGACGATGAGATAAGGAATCATACGCAGCATTGGGACATAGACCGCCTTGCGCTGGTGGACAAAAATATTCTCAGGATCAGTATTTGCGAACTTCTGTTTATGCCGGACATTCCCTCCAAAGTTTCAATCAACGAGGCAATTGAATTGGCCAAGAAGTATTCGACCGAGGAATCATCATCTTTTGTCAACGGTATCCTGAATTCTATATTTAAAGACCATAAAGCTGAACTGGAAGCTTAGTACATGGTCCAATACTTCATCTTGATGTCTCCGGGCTGAGGGGCCCTCCAGGTTAAAATTATCTTGCTAAATCGTTGATACCGCATATATTGCCAGTCTTGATAATCTTCAGAAACTGTGGGAAGCCTGATTGGTAAAAGATTAAGAACAAATCGATTATGGCTGGCAAGAAAAGCAACTCAAATCAAACGGACCGTGATCCGCTTCATATCATACTGGCAGTCGCTGTTCTGATAGTCTCGCTGGTGACCTACCTGCGCACAGTCCAGCCGACAGTGCCGTACTGGGATTGCGGCGAATTCATCGCCTGCGCCCATATTCTCGGCATCCCGCATCCTCCTGGTACTCCGCTTTTTATGCTGATCGGCCGCGTATTTTCAATGCTGATACCGTTTGGTGAGGTAGCCTGGCGGGTTAATATCATCTCATCGATATCATCGGCATTCGCAGTCATGTTCGGTTATTTGATCGTAACCTGGGTGATTCGCAAATGGTATCGCAAAGTGGATACAATCTATAAACGGGCCACCGTATACATAGGCGGTGTAACCGGCGCTTTATTCATGGCCTTCTCTCGCACATTCTGGAATAATGCTGTCGAAGCCGAGGTATATGGTCTGTCAATGTTAATTATGACGGCATCCATTTATCTGATCCTGAAATGGGTTGATGCTCGCAGGAGCCCTGAAGGGGAAAAATACATTTATGCTTTCGCGTTCCTGTCGGTGCTGGCGCTTGGCATTCACATGACCTCATTTCTGGTAGTCCCGATAACATTTCTTTTCATGCTGGTCATTGAAAGAAGGCTCATTTACAACCTGCCTTTCCTGATGAGCTTTGTCGTGCTGAGCATAGTTCCTGTGTCTGTAACAGTCTATTTAATCCTTTCAGCTTTATGGGCGGCAATAGCAACTTCAGTCTATTTCTGGGATAAAATCAAGAATGGGTGGATATATACTATATTCATTCCACTCATAATATTTCTGGGCGCGATATCCTTCGGGTATTCGTGGATTCCAATCCTGATCTATTGCCTGGCAGGGTGGTCTCTTGTGACGCTGGTAATTTATCGCTTGCAGCCTTCAAAAAGGGCCTGGCGGATGGGGATGCTGATTACACTTTTCGGTTTACTAGGTTTTTCATCTCAGCTTTATACACCCATACGGTCATTCTCTGATCCCGCAATTGATATGAACGATCCGGAAACATGGGAATCTGTTAGAGATTTTCTGGAAAGAAAGCAGTATGGTACAGAAAGTATGTTCGCCCGCATGCTCGACCGTCGGGGCACCTGGGAGAACCAATTCGGCACGCATGAGCGCATGGGTTTCTGGGGATTTTTCCATGAACAGTACAGCGCCGTTAAGGGCTTCTGGCTTCTCTTCCCGCTGGGTATATTCGGGGTTATCTATGCGATCCGGAGAAAATGGAAGCCGGGCACATTTCTCTTATTTATTCTGCTGGCCTCCACGGTGGGGCTTGTGCTGTATATGAATTTTGCTGACGGTACCCAGGAGAATGCCCGGTTCGGCATAGACCATCTTGAGGTCAGGGACCGTGACTACTTTTTTACACCCGGGTTCATCCTCTTTGGATTATTTATAGGAATCGGGATCGCAGGCATAATTCATGCGGTCATGAAGTTTCTGAGTAAGTCTCAAGTATCGGACGTTGTTAAAAAAATAGTCATGGCGGTTCTTGCCCTTACCATACTTCTGCCGGTAATGGCTTATTCAGAGAATTATTTTTACTGCGACAGATCGGAAAATTATCTGCCCTATAACTATGCCAAAAATCTGCTCTCCTCCTGTCGGGAAAATGCCATACTTTTCACCAACGGAGATAACGACACATTTCCGCTCTGGTGCTTGCAATATGCCTACGGAATCCGTCCCGATGTGCGCGTAATTGTAATCACTCTTTTGCGTGCCGACTGGTATATCAAGCAACATCGTGACAAATTCGATGTCCCTATCTCATTTAGCGACGATGATATTAACCTGCTTCGGCCGATAGAGATGGAGAATGGATTTTACTCGATCAGCAATCTGGTTATTGACAATATTATAAATAATGCAGCGGTGAAATCGTCTCAGCCGGGACTCTGGCCCGATCTACCCATGCGATATTCCGATTTTCTCAAGAAGTACCGAGGCAAGGCTGAAGGTGATACAAGTCTATTCTTCGATCCACCGATAGAGTTTGCAACTACTGTCGATGCTAACGGAATGCGATTCAGAGGAAAATCCATTGCAGAAAGCCCGGTTCATGCGGTAATCGAGGGATTGGCATATAATATTCATCCAGATCAACTGCCCTACAATGTAAATGCAGAATTTACCAGCAATTACTTCTTGAATGAATTCAATGCGCAGGGGGTTACAGACACAACCATGTATATGGATGACAACGCAAAGCGTCTGGCAGAAAACTACTGGAAGATTATGGCCAAGATGGCAGAGGAAGTATTCAACGCTGGAAGTATGGATAAAGCGATCGATATGAATTTCCGGGCAGCACAAATTTCTCAAAACCCCGCTGAAGCTTTCAGGTTTCTGGCGAAGAATCTGAAGAATGCGGGCAGGATCGAGGAGATTAATGAATATATGGCAAAGATCGAAAGGGCATCTGAAGTAGAGCTGATGGAATCTGCGGGTCATATGCTCGATATATTATTTGCCATGGAAATCAGCCAATATAAAAATGAGCTCAGGAAGCAAGGCCTCGATCCTGCGGCCGCGGCCGACAGCGCCGCGCAGGCATTTGCTGATGACCAACAGTACCGTTATTATCTGAATTTCCTGGAGCGGTTCAAAATGGAATATCCTGGTAATCAGATGATGCGGACTTATATCGATCGCGCAAGCGATGCTGTCCTGAACAAGCTCTCCAGTGAAAAACTGGAAGAATTGGGCCTGAATCTGGAAAGATCCGGCTCAGATTCGCCGACTATTCAACCAGGAGGCTGATTTTGAAGATTTTGGCGCTAAACTGGCAGGATCCCAAAAATCCGATGGGCGGCGGAGCCGAGGTCCATCTCTGGGAAAACCTTAAGAGATTTGCTTCCGAGGGTCACGAGGTTACGCTTTTGTGCTCCGATTTCAAGGAAGGCGGGCCGGAAGATTTTTATGACGGGGTGAGGGTGATTCGCCGGGGCAAAAGGCTGAACTTCAATTTTGTGGCGCCCGGAATGGTCAAGCGTGAATTAAAGCGGAATGATTATGATATTTTGCTCGAGGATATTAACAAGATACCGTTTTATACGCCGCTTTATACGAAAATACCGATCCTGGTTATAATTCCCCATCTGTTTGCCACAACAGTATTTCAGGAAATTAATTTTGTGCTGGGGTCATACATCTACATTATGGAGCAGCCATTGCGATATTTATACAGGAAATTTCCATATTGTGTGATTTCAGAAAGTACCAAGGAGGATCTGACCAAACGCGGAATCCGCCCTGACAGGATTACTGTAATTGAATGCGGCATTGATGAAGAGACCTACTCCTATGATGAGAGTGTTCGGAAATATGAAGAACCCACAGCACTTTATCTTGGGCGCATAAAAAAATATAAGTCGATTCAGCATCTTCTAACAGCCTGGCCCAGAGTTCTCGAGAAGGTGCCTGACGCTCGCCTGCAGGTTGTTGGCAGCGGAGATTATCTCGATAATCTGAAAGCGAAAGCAGCCAGGTTGGGAATCAGTGATTCGGTGGAATATCCCGGATTTGTTTCAAAGGAGTCCAAGATCGAGCGATTCCGCAAATCCTGGTGCACAGTATATCCCTCTCTGAAGGAGGGCTGGGGGCTGACCAATATCGAAGCCAATGCATGCGGTACTCCGGCCCTGGCATCGAGAGTACCCGGCCTGAAAGATTCTGTGGCGGATGGCAAATCGGGGCTGCTTTTTGAATATGGGGATATTGAAGGAATTGCCTTACAGATTATAAAGATATTTACCGATGATGAGTTGCGAACTCGGCTCTCCAAGGGCGCCCGCGAATGGGCCGCCCGTTTCAACTGGGATGACTCAGCCCGCAAAATGATCGAGCTTATCGGAAAGACTGTAAAAGAGGGACGCAGATGACCACGCGGAATCGACGCCTGGCCATTATTCTGGGATGGTTGGTCAGCCTTGTATTTCTCTATTTCATGTTCAGGAAAATCGACCTGGAAGAGCTGTGGCGGACTTTGCAGACCGCAAACTATCTATGGGTCATTCCTAATATCCTGATCGTTATGTTCACGATGTTCTACCGTGCTTTCCGATGGCAGATAATGCTCGATCCCATCAAGCGAATAGGGCTTCATGATCTGTTTGCTTCCACCATGGTCGGTTTTATGGCCAGCAATATATTGCCGCTTCGAATGGGTGAACTTGTTCGAGCGTACTCGATTGGCAGACTCGGAAATCTCTCGCGTTCGGCATCATTTGCCACAATAGTGCTGGAAAGAATTTTCGATGTTTTCACGTTGCTTTTGATGCTGGCGATTATCATGATTTTCCGGCTGGTGCCCCTGAATCCGGAGGGAGATTTCTATCATCTGACTGTTTATGGGGGCTACATTATGCTCGCAGTTTCGATAGGCCTGTTTTTGCTGCTTGTATTCCTGAAGGTAAAAAGCGAGCCTACGCTGGCATTTCTGGCCAAAGTTACGCGTATTTTTCCAGAGGGCCTGTCATCATTCGTTCTGGATGTATTCAGTAAATTCGCTGAGGGACTTTCAGTCCTGGGGAACCTGAAAAGCATGATCCGGATTTCAATCCACTCGATTCTGCTCTGGCTATTGACTGCACTCTCAAATTATTTCATTTTTCTCGTCTTTGGCTTGAATGATCTTCCGATCACCGCCTCTTTTGTTGTATTGATTGTGGTGACATTGGGAATTGTGCTTCCCAATGCTCCGGGATATGTCGGTGTGTATCATGGACTGGTGTATATCGCGCTTTCGATATATCCCCATGAGGTTTCCAAAGCTGATGCCGGAGGGGTTGCGATTATTATGCATGGGGCTCAGTATGTGGTAATAACCGCGGTTGGTTTATATTATCTTTACAGCCGGCATTTATCCCTGCGCGAGGCCAAGACAGAGGCTGAAGACGCACTCTGATTTTGAATATCTCAGTTTTCAATTATATCCAAAATTCATAAAAATATGGACGCGAGGTGTGTAAATTGTTTAATTTGACTTATAAGCAGCTTTTTTCTATTATTGAGCCAATTTCAAGGGAAAGGAATATAAGTTGATTTATTCAGTTATAATGGCAGGAGGCAAAGGGGAGAGGTTCTGGCCTCTTTCCAGAGGGGGCCGCCCCAAGCAATTCCTTAAAATTACCTCCGATAAGACAATGCTGGAAGAGACCATAATCCGCATGGAGGGATTTGTGCCGGAGGAGCAGGTCAGGATCATCACCGGCGGAGATATGAAAGAAAAAATTGAGGAGTTACTGCCCGATATTGACCCTCACCATATTTATACGGAACCATTTGGACGCAATACACTTCTGGCGATTGCAGTTTCCGCGGTCATGCTGGAAAAAGAGGATCCTGACGGAATTATGATAGTGCTTTCTTCAGACCACATGATCAAGCCCAGAGAAACGCTCATAAGAAATCTGGAAGCTGCCACGAAAATATGTGAAGATCAGGACTGGTTAATTACCCTTGGAATCACTCCCACAAGGCCTGAGACAGGTTACGGCTATATAAAGGTCGGCGATCTTTATGATTCGGTTAATGGCACCTCTGTTTACCGCGTGGCTGAATTCACCGAGAAGCCGACCCGGATAATAGCGCAGCAATACTATTTTGACCGCCAGCATCTGTGGAATTCTGGCATGTTTATCTGGTCGGTCAAATCGATACTGAAGGCTATTGAAAAAATCAAACCCGGGCTGCATGCGCAGCTGGAAAAATTCAAGCAGTATATCGGCAGCGAGGATGAGGAAAAGGCAAAAAGAGAGCTTTATAATGATGCGGAAGATGTTTCGATAGATGTCGGAATCCTGGAGCAGGCCAACAACGTTTTGACGATGAAGGCGGATATGGTCTGGGATGATGTCGGCAGCTGGCTGGCGCTGGACCGCATAGAGCAGAGAGATGAAGAAAATAATATCCTTAAGGGAAACGTTGTAAATCTGGGATCATACGAATCAATTGTGTATAACGATTCAGAGGGGTTGATAGCAACCCTGGGTGTTTCTGATTTGATTATAGTCAAGACCAATAATATCGTTATGGTTGCTCACAAGACCCAGATAAATAAAATAAAGAAGCTACTCAGCAAATTCACCGGAGATGAAGAACTTGAAAAATATCTGTAAGCTCAGAAAATATTCCGGTTTGACCGTGACCGCTGCCCTGATTGGTTCTATAGCGGTGCTCATGTATTGCGGGGCCGCTACTGAGAAGGAAAAGGTCGAGGAAATCCCGGCAGGCGAAATCTACAGGGCTGAACAGGAATATGACCCTCTCGGCGACCCGCGTGATCGCAGGATTCTGGAATCGGCCGAAATCGAACCACAGGAAATCCCCGCAAGTGATGGTGATTTCAACTGGGCCAAAGTCGATTCATTTCTGCAGGCACAGGAAAAAATAGATTCGTCATTGACGATCTACCGCATCCAGCTATTCGCCTCGCAGTATTATACCGAGGCCAGATATGAACAGCAGATTGCACAGGAAGTTTTTTCCGATACTGTTTTCATAAAATATGACCTGCCTTATTATAAGGTCCTTTTGGGCAATGCCGAGTCGGAACGAGAAGGAAGGCGGCTCTTATACAATGCTCGCTCACTCGGTTATTATAACAGCTGGTTAATCGAATCCCCTCCCGATTCGATTTATTATCGCATGCTGTATATCGAAGATTCAATTGCCACGCAGGACAGTCTTATGAAGGCTCGGGAGCTGGAGGAGACGGGATCGGAGCCGGAGATCGAATAGTGTACAAGATCACATTAGACTCCTCGCCAGGAATTTTGAAGAAAGCTGTGAATGCCTCCATTAATATACTCAAAGAGGGCGGATTAATTATAGCTCCCACTGAAACGGCCTATGGTCTTTTGGCAAATGCTTGCGATCGGGAAGCCATAAACAGGCTATTTGAAATCAAACAGAGATCTATGGATAAGCCCACAGCAGTCTTTGTCGAGTCAGCCGACTCCCTCATGGATTACCACGTCGAACTCGGCGAAAGGCAGTTGGACGGGATAAGGCAGTTTTGGCCCGGCCCGGTGACATTTGTGTTGAACTCATCTATTGATAATTGGCCCGGAGTGCTCTCAGGTGATGGAAAGATAGGTTTTAGATGTTCCAGTCATCCGTATATTAAATCCCTGATCGGCGAATTTAAGAGCCCGATCAGCGCCACCAGTGCAAATATCAGCGGCAAGGTGCCGGAGTCGATTTCAGATATCGAGACCAATTTTTCAAGAATTATTGAACTTTTTATTATTGATCCGGTATTGAACCTTGATAGCTTAGCCTCAACAGTTGTTGAACTGAGTGACGACGATGTTCAAATTCTGCGTGAAGGCGCTGTTGACTCGGATTTAATTAAAGGGACATTTGCTCATGGCGAAAGATCAAAATAGAATATTCCGTATTTTATTCGTATGCACCGGCAATACCTGCCGATCCCCCATGGCACATGGAATCCTGCGAAAAATGGCTGCGGAAGAGGGGTTGGATTACATGGATGTGGAATCGGCCGGGGTTGGCACATATGACGGCTATCCGCCTTCAACTCTCGCGTATCAAACCGCTTTAAAGGACAATGTCGACATTTCAGACATACACTCGACTCAGTTGACCCCTGAATTGATGAAAGAAGCCGATATTGTGATAGCTATGGCCATGAATCATTATGACCGGATGTATTCACTTTACCCTGAGAATTTCCATAAGGTCTATGTGCTCAAGGCCTTTCCGGATAAAGACGCCGATGATTCTCTGAGCGTGCCCGACCCTATCGGTCTGGACGAGGAATTTTACAAAAGCACTTATGCTGAAATAAAACAGGAACTCCGGCGGATCTGGCCCGATATAAAGAAAAGATACCAGGAAAAGCTTGGAAAGCAGATATGAGAAAGACTTACCTTATAATCCTCTTTGTTCTTTTGCCGGTATTCCTGTTTGCACAAGATGATGATCTCCAGATCGAGGATACGCTATTGTGTTCCGATACTCTCATGGTTCCGGCCGATGGATTAGAGAGCAACGATGATTTTCGTTTTATTATAAATGACGCCTTCGGAGTAGGGGAAAAGCTGACATTTACGATTGGATGGAAGATGATCAAGGCCGGAGAAGCCACCATGGAAGTAGCGGAGATTCTCGACCACGAGGACAGGCCTGTGTACAAAGTAAGAACGATCGCAAAATCATTTCCATTCTTCGACAACTTTTTCAAGGTCAGGGACACGGCTGAGGCATGGATCGATGTTGAGGGATTATTCACCTGGTATTTCCGCAAGAAGTTGAATGAGGGAAGTTATGAAAATGAGCAGGTTCAGGTTTATGATCAGAGACGCAACATTGTGCGGGCCCAGGACACAGCCTTTGTGGTTCCTGAATATGTACAGGATGTTTTGTCCGCTCTTTATTATGTGCGCACTATTGACCTGGAAGTGGGCGACACTGTAACCATTTATAATTTCGAAAAGGACAAGTGTTATCCTCTGGATGTAATAGTCCACGGCAAGGAAATAATCGAGGTGCCGGCCGGAAAATTCAAGTGCATCAAAGTCGAACCGCTGCTTCAGTCTGCAGGTATTTTCAAGCATGAAGGAACTCTTTCAGTATGGCTGACCGATGATCGGCTGAAAATGCCGGTTTTAATGAGATCGAAGGTGGTGGTTGGCTCGATCTATGCTGAACTGACTGACTACAGAATCGGCGAACTTTACGAATGGTAAGAAGTTTTAATTGATTTAATTCCGCAATCCTGTTTATTCTTTCCCATAATCTAAATCTCAGGAATAATCGTATGGCCGATTTCAAGAAAATTGATCTGGCTAAGGTCAAAACATATTCAATAAAAGAGAGAGCAAGCAAGGTGCGGCTCGATCTTTTGGGCCAGCCCGTTTCTGCCGGTTGTTCGATTGATGAATTTCTTAAATCACTTCCAAAATTCCTGAAGGCCGAAGACTTCAAAAAGGTTGTGGAAAGAATAATTCGGGCTATAATGGAGAATCACAAAATCATATTTATGATCGGGGCTCATAATCTTAAAGTCGGACTCACTCCGCTTTATGTCGATTTCATGGATATACACAATAACCTGCATTTTGCTGGAAACAGCGCAGTTTCCATTCATGACCTCGAAATTGCATTCTTTGGAGCCACCTCCGAGGATGTGCTGGAAAATCTTCAGGACGGCAGTTTCGGATTTGTAGAGGAAACCGCCCGGCTCTATTCTGAGATGTTGAAGCTGGCAAGGAATGAGGGGATCGGTTTAGGCCATGCGCAGGGCAGACTTATCATGGATCAGAATCCGCCTTACAAAGAATATTCTCTGGCCTATAATTGTTTGAAAAGGGAAATACCACTGACGATCCATGCTTCGATAGGGACCGATATCGTAAACCAGCATCCGGGCTATGACGGGGCTGAAGTCGGCCGGGCGTCATTTGAGGATTTCAAAATCTTCGCGGATTCGGTGATGCAGATCGACAATGGTGGGGTAGCCCTAAATGTAGGCTCGGCGGTGATACTGCCGGAAGTTTTTCTCAAGGCTGTGGCTGTCTGCAAAAACCTTAATCCTGAATTCGGGAAATACGCAACCGCCAACTTCGACATGCTGACCCACTATCGCCCGACCCAGAATGTTGTAAATCGCCCTGCTGCATTGGATTCAGAGGGATACAACATAACCGGACACCATGAGCTCATGATACCGCTTCTGTTCGCTGCAGTTAAAAGTCTATCAAAATAACTAAATCAATCCTGATTGTTAATGGACTTGACTTTTTTTCGCAAGATGCTATATTTTAATGGATTGTCTATAGAGTATACTTCGAATGGTGATTACGTAAGTTGCTGTACTTCATGCGATTAAATTTTCGTATCCGGATTTACTACACATAATTTTTTAATATAAATGGCCAGATAAACGGGATTTGGCACTGATTATAAAAAAACTTTATATTTTCCATAAAAAGAACCCTGGGAGGATTTTTATGTCCAAAAAATCTACAACTCTAACAATTTTCATTACTATGCTTTTGTCTATCCTGCTGATAGGATCGGCAAATGCGCAGAATGAAAAAGACTGGACAATTGTTGCCAGCTATGTTATTCCGGAATATTCATCCGGGCTGGCCTGGGACGGCACTCATCTATATTTCGGCATTTATGGCTCGGATGGGGGCAGGATTTTCCAAGTCAATCCTGCTGATGGAAGTTATACTCAATTGTTTACAGGGCCGCATGAAGATGCCTATGGATTGACATTTGACGGTACCCATCTCTGGACAACAGATCATGCTGGTGGAATCTCCGATCCTGCACTGGCGATCGAGATGGATTTCACCGGCGCCCAGCAGTCCACAATTACCCTGCCGGACCATTATATGTCCGGTATTGCCTATGATAATGGTAATTTCTGGGTAGCGCGCTATTATCCTGATCCGGGACATCTCTACAAAGTTGATGCCACCGGTACTATTCTGAAGCAGTTCGCGGGTCCCGATGATCAGCCCTGGGACCTCTGCATGCAGGGCGAATATCTGTGGGTCGCCGACTACTGGGGAGATGCTCTTTACAAGGTCGATACCTCCACCGGTACGGTGCTTGAAACCCATGCCTCAGAATCTACCGATCCCTCCGGCATAACATGGGATGGCACATATCTCTGGTATATCGATAATGGCGGACCTGGCGGCGATTTCCTGTATAAGATTGATCTGTTTGGAGCCGGTACACCCTATATCAATGTCTCCAGTGATTCCCATGATTACGGCGTGGTAACTGCCGGGGAATCAGATACCTGGGACCTGATTGTGTCCAACGTCGGAACCGGCAACCTCGAGGTCAGCGGTGTTTCATTTTCTGGAACCGGGTCGGCAGATTTATCTACGAGCGCCACATTCCCGATGACGATTGAGCCTGATAGCCAGAAGACGATACCGATCACATGGTCGCCTCTGGTTCCCGGTGCGCTTGATGCCCTGGCTACAATCGCATCGAACGATCCAATCAATCCGAATTATGATATTACTCTGACGGGAGATGCTGTAAGCTCAGGTCCCGACATAAATCTGCCGCAGGCTTCGCATAATTATGGACCTGTGCGTGTGGGAGCCTATACCCGCTGGTTTATGACTATTGAAAACGGTGGCAATGATATTCTGACGATTTCAAATATCTCAAGTGATGAGCCCGCATTCACCCTTTCAAGCGATGTCACGTTCCCAATCGATATTGCGGTTCTTGATGAAGTTCAAATTGGCGTCTGGTTCCATCCAGATATGGACATGGCATACACCGGTAACCTGACCATCTCCAGCAATGATCCGGACGAGAATCCTCTTACAGTTCCGCTGGACGGCAGCGGGTCAGGAACTGAATGGCCAATCGGGGATACTTTATGGGAATATGTCTTTACAACCGGCACCGATCAGAGCCCCAAGGCAATCCTCTCGATACCGGATATAACAGGCGATGGGGTTGCTGATGTCGTAGTTGCTACAGAAGACTATTTCATCCGATGCTTTAATGGTAACTCGCACGGACAGGCTGATGTTCTCTGGGAACATGAAATCTATGCCGGCTCGGTATACTCCCAGAAAGGCTTAGACTTGACTGGGGACGTAGATGGCGATGGATATCCCGACATTGTTGTCGCTTCAGCCTGGGGCGGGAAGCTGATCCGCCTGCTTTCAAGCAAGGACGGCACGGAAATCTGGACACATTATACAGATGAATATGGCGACGGCGGCTGGGTATATGACGTCGATTGCAGTTATGATTACAATGGCGACGGTAATGCGGATGTGCTGGCGGCTACCGGTGACGATGCCAATGATACCGGACCAAAAAGAATTTACTGCCTGGATATCCTGACCGGTAATTCGATCTGGGAACGTCCCATTGGAGCGCCCTCATTTGCTGTAATGGGTGTTGAGGACTTCACCGCTGACGGGCAGCCGGATGTTCTGGTTGGAGCATCCAATTTTGATGAATCGGCGGGAAGAGCGTATGGCATTAATGGCGCAACCGGAGTGATCGAATGGACATTCCAGGCCCCCGGGTCATCTGTATGGGGTCTCGCACAGATCGATGATATTACTGGTGACGGCATTAAGGATGTCGCCATAGGTGATTTCAGCCTTGCCGGCGGCGGAGTATATGGTCTGGATGCTACTACCGGTGGTGAGCAGTGGGGTGCCACAGGCTTGGGATCGGTTCTGGAGCTCCACACTATGGAAGATGTTGATGCGGATGGATATGTTGACCTGCTCTTAGGCCATACGGGCCTTACCGGGATAGTCTTGAGCGGATTTGATGGGACTTATGTCTGGTCGCACCCGGTGGCCGACAAAGCATGGAATGTGGCCGTGTCCAACGATCTTTCCGGCGACGGTATAAACGATGTCATGATTGGCACGCTCTATTCCAACAACATGTGCTACTTCCTTAACGGAACCAGCGGTGAAGAGCTATACTCTGTCAGCTTCCCGGCGCCTGTGGATGCGCTGAACGCCATACCCGATATAACCGGCGATGCTTCCATGGAAATGGTGGCGGGGGGAAGATACGGCCAGCTTTATTGCTTCTCAGGAGGTCTCTCAACTTTGATTAATAATCCGCCGGATGTTGCCACCATCAATGGACCGTCAAGCGGAAGCACAAGTATAGAATACGAATTCGACTTCCTATCTGTCGATCCTGATGGAAATGACCTGTTTTACTATGTTGAATGGGGCGACGGCGAGGTCGAAAATTGGGTTGGTCCATATCCCTCGGACCAGAAAGTGACGATTCTGCATGGATATGAATCCACCGGCACATACACTATCCGTGCCCGTGCCAAAGATATACATGATGCCCAGGGGCCATGGTCGGATGACTTTACTTTCGAAGCTTCTTTCCTGTGCGGTGACGCTACTAACGATCAAGCTGTAAATGTCTCCGATGCTGTTGCCATTGTTAATTTTGTCTTTGTCGGAGGAGATCCTCCCGTTCCGTATGAGTCGGGTGATGCAAACTGTGATGGTACAGTGAATGTCTCCGATGCGGTGCATATTATTAACTATGTATTTGTGGGCGGTTCCGCACCTTGCGATACAAATGGCGACGGAATACCCGATTGCTAATTTCTGCATGTGTTTAGATATGGCCCGCCTGAAGCTGTTCAGGCGGGCTTTTTTACGTAAAATTCATGCTCTTAGCGCTTTACAGAACGGGGCATTTTCCATATATTTATCGATTAATTTGAATTGACCATACGAACTTTAAGATTATACAGCTTTTTCTCATGCTGGCCAAAAATCAGGAAAGGCGGAAGAGAGATGGCAAAATTAGTGGAAGTTATTCCCAATTTTTCTGAAGGAAGAAGACCTGAAGTATTGCAGCAGATTCTTGACGAGATTACATCTGTCAAGGGCTGTGTGCTCTTAGATAAAGAGATGGATGCAGATCATAATCGTGCGGTGGTGACTTATGTCGCTCCTCCAGATGCGGCTGTCGAAGCGGCGTTTAGAGCCATAAAGAAGGCCTCGGAAGTTATCGATCTGAGGACTCATAAGGGGGAGCATCCCCGTATGGGAGCTACTGACGTGGTCCCGTTTGTGCCGATCTCAGAGGTCTCACAGGAAGAGGCGATTGCCCTGGCAAAACAGCTTGCAGAGCGGGTTGCTAACGAACTCCAGATCCCAATTTATCTTTATGAGGATGCCGCCACAAGACCTGAAAGAGTCAACCTAGCCGATATCCGCAAGGGAGAATATGAGGTAATTGCCAAAGAAATCGAGACGGTTCCCGAAAGAAAGCCGGATTACGGCCCCTCGAAGATCCATCCGCAGGCGGGATGCACAGCAGTCGGAGTCCGTTTTCCTCTGATTGCCTTCAATGTCTATTTGAATACACCTGATGTTTCGGTGGCCAAGAAGATCGCCAAAGCCATCAGGAGCAACTGGGGTGGCTATGCATACTGCAAGGCGCTTGGATTCGAGATAAAAGACCGCAATATGGCCCAGGTTTCAATGAACCTGGTCAATTACTTACGTACTCCCATATATCGGGTATTCAATACCATCGAATCGGAAGCGACCCGATGGGGCACTTCGATCTACTCATCTGAAGTCGTTGGACTTGTGCCGAATCAAGCTCTGATAAACTGCGCCAAACATTATCTCCGCCTCGAAAACTTCACCAAGGATCAGATCCTGGAGGAGAAGCTGCAGCAGGCCTCGGAACAGGCCTCCAGAGAGGGCGGAATCAAGGAATTCATCGAGGCTGTGGCCTCGCAATCTCCCGCACCCGGGGGCGGTTCGGTTTCCGCCTGCGCCGGATCGCTGGCGGCGGCATTGGCGGGCATGGTCTCCCGTTTGACCGTCAAGAAGAAGAAATATGCGGATGTCAAAGATGAAATCTCCGAAGTCATGATGAGGGCTGATGGCCTGAAGGAGGAGCTTTTCAACCTGATCTCTGATGATGCCAAGGCTTTCGATGATGTTATGGCGGCCATGAAAATGCCTCAGGATACCGATAAGATGAAGGCAGAGCGCGAGAAGGCGATTCAAAAGGCGACAATTCAGGCCAC
>JABAHP010003100.1_pt3 | contig 19836 bp, 20 predicted proteins | sample 7062081 | NCBI WGS metagenome assembly JABAHP01 (sample SAMN14534357, study PRJNA622989) | marine sediment metagenome | biome: marine biome [ENVO:00000428]; feature: marine pelagic biome [ENVO:01000023]; material: deep marine sediment [ENVO:00002113] | place: India: Gulf of Kutch | collected...
GCTCCCCAGCGGGAGGAGAAGAGAGAACAAGCCACCGCCGCCCCCGCCCCCCCCCACACCAGGCCAGCCTCCGCCCCATCCGTGCCTGCCCGTCCACGCACGGGCCTCGATTCTCCCGTCACCGCCCTGCGAGGAGTGGGCACCCAACAGGCCAAACGGCTGGCCAGGCTGGGTATCCACACCATCGGTGACATGCTCTACTTCTTCCCGCGCCGCTATGATGACTACTCGCAACTCAAGCCCATCAATCGGATCGAATACGACGAAGAGGTCACCATTATCGCCCAGGTCCGGGCCACCAGCGTACGTGAGACTCGGGGAGGCGGGGCTCTGTTCAAGGCCACCCTTTCTGACAGCACTAGCACCATCGAGGTCACATGGTTCAACCAGCCCTATCTGGCTGACAAGATCAAGCGCGGCCAGCAGATCGTCGTCAGTGGCCGGGTGGACGAATACATGGGCCGCCTGTGCTTCAACTCCCCTGAATGGGAACCGCTGGAGGAGGAACTGCTGCACACCGCTCGGCTCGTGCCGGTCTATCCGCTCACCAGAGGCGTCGGCGCTCGATGGCTACGCCGCCTGATGAAGCGCACCATCGACTATTGGTCGAAGCGACTGCCCGACCACCTGCCAGCCCCGGTGCGCCAAGAGGCAGACTTGCTGAACCTGGAGACCGCGATCGTCCACGCCCACTTCCCGGATAGCCAGGGACTGCTGCAGCAAGCCCGCTACCGACTGGCCTTCGACGAGTTGTTTGTGCTGCAGATCGGCCTGCTGCGCCAGCGCTACCTGTGGCGGTCGGTGCCTGGCAGACCACTGCCGGTGGACGACGCCACCCTTCGAAATCTCGTCCACGGCCTGCCGTTTGACCTGACCCACGCGCAGCGTCAAGCGCTGCGACAGATCGTGGCTGATCTGCGCTCGAATCAGCCCATGAATCGGCTCCTGCAGGGAGACGTGGGTTCGGGCAAGACAGTTGTGGCGGCGATAGCGATGGCCCTGACGGTGGCGGCCGGTGCTCAGGCGGCGATGATGGCCCCCACGGAGATCTTGGCTGAGCAACACTACGACACGCTGGCCCAGTTCTTCGCAGACTGGCCGGGGCGCCCCCCTGTCATTCGTCTCCTTACAGGCAGCGTGACTGGCCCAGAGCGAGAGGAGATCTACACTGGGCTGATGGATGGCAGCGTGGAACTCGTTGTGGGCACCCACGCGCTGATCCAAGAAGGCGTGCAGTTTGCGAGGCTGGCATTGGCGGTGATCGACGAGCAGCACCGTTTCGGCGTGCGCCAACGGGCTGCGCTACGACAGAAAGGCTACAATCCCCATCTACTCGTCATGACTGCCACGCCCATCCCGCGCTCCCTCGAACTGACGCTGTGGGGCCACCTGGATGTCTCGACGATTGACGAGATGCCACCGGGACGCAAGCCAGTCACGACCCGTTTGATCCTGCCCACCGAACGGGAACGGGCCTATGCCTTCGTGCGCAGCCAGATCGAAAAGGGACGCCAGGCGTTTGTCATCTGCCCGTTGGTCGAGGAGTCGGAGAAGGTCGAAGCGAAGGCCGCCGTCGAGGAGTACGAGCGCCTCGAGAAACACGTCTTTCCCGACCTGCGATTGGGTCTGTTGCATGGGCGGTTGAAGGGCCAGGAGAAGGAGGCCACGATGGCCCAGTTCGCCCAAGGAGAACTGGACATCTTGATCGCCACCGCCGTCGTCGAGGTAGGGATTGACGTGCCCAATGCCACGGTGATGCTCATCGAGGGAGCCGACCGATTCGGCCTGTCACAACTCCACCAGTTCCGCGGCCGTGTAGGTCGGGGGGAGCACGCATCTTACTGCCTGTTGGTCTCCGACTCCATCTCTCCCACAGCCCAGGAGCGCCTGCAGGCGCTTGAGGCCACCAACGACGGCTTCGCACTGGCACAGAAGGACCTGGAACTGCGGGGACCGGGGGAGTTCCTGGGCACCCGCCAGTCGGGTTTCCCGGATCTCAAGCTGGCCAGCGTGACCGACCTGCGGCTCGTCGAGGCCGCCCGCGAGGCTGCGCGCCGCTTCTTCGAAACCGATCCGGAACTGTCGAATCCAGACAATCGCCTGCTGGCCCGCCGAGTCGAGCAGTTCTGGGAAGGGAAAGGGGAGGTCAGTTGACTCGCGTCGCAGTCTACCCCGGCACCTTCGACCCGATCCACCTTGGACACATGGACATCGCCAGCCGTGCCTGCGACATTTTTGACGAGTTGGTAGTCGCCGTCTACGAGCGCCCGGCGAAGGACCTGCTGTTCACCGTCGAGGAGCGGGTTGCGCTGGCACGTCAGGCTTTGGCCAGCCTATCCAACGTGCGCGTGGTCCCCTATGGTGGATTGACGGTGGAGTTTGCACAGCAGAGCGGCGCACAAGCCATCGTGCGCGGGCTGCGGGTGATCTCCGACTTCGAACTGGAGTACCAAATGGCGCTCACCAACCGCCAGCTTGGACCAGGGATCGAATCTGTGTGCCTGATGACGCGCCAGGCCCACGCCTTCCTGAGTTCCAGCATCGTCAAGGAGATTGCATTGCTGGGAGGCGACGTGAGCGGAATGGTGCCGCCACACGTCGTGACAGCATTGGCGGAGAAGAAGGCCGAACGGGAACAGCATCACGTACCAGCGCCGCTCGTTTCACTGCGCGACTGAACGCCGGAGGCCAACATGGACATCCTATACCTGATAGATCGATTGGAAGAGATCGTCAAAGGAAGCAAGCACCTACCCTTCAGTGGCGTTCGACTGGTGGACGAAGGCCGCATCTGGCCTCTACTAGATCAGATGCGCATCTCGATCCCCGACCAAGTGCGGCGCGCCGAGCGTATCATCCGAGAGAAGGACCGGACGATGGCTCAGGCCCATGAGGAGGCGGAGCGCATCATCACGCTGGCGCGCAGCGAGGCAGCTCAACTCACAGCAGAGCACATCATCGCGCATGCCGCCGAGGAGCGCGCCGTGGCGATCCGTCAACAGGCCGAGCGGAGTGCACAGAATATCCGTGCCGGGGCCGACGACTACGCCTTCGACGTTCTCTGCAAGCTGGAGCAGGAACTGAAGCGGGCGCTGACAGTAATTGAGAACGGCATCCGCACCATACAGATCGACCGAGAGAAAGGCGCGCACAAACCGCCCGCTGAGGACGAGCACGACAACAGCACAGCCCAGACACCTTGACAGGTTCATCGCTCGCATCTATAATACGGCCCGCAAGCCTATGTGGGCTTGCGGTAGATCAAATCAGGAAGGAGCACGAGGAAGTTATGGGGGCACTGCCCAAACGAAGGATATCGAAAGGCCGTCGGGGACACCGCCGAAGTCACTGGAGAATGAAGGCCCCGCAATTGGTTACCTGTCCACAGTGTGGCGCGCCAACGCGACCACACCACGTCTGCATGTCCTGTGGCACGTACCGTGGCGTCCAGATCATAGAGCTCGAAGAGGACTAGCGGCACGAAACGTAGCGTGTACCCGTGATGGGAGACCCACGCTGGAGTCTGTCTCACGTCTATGGAAGCGCAACCGAGAATCGGCAAAATCACCATTGCACCAGAAGTGCTGGAGACCACCGCGCGACTGACGACGCTGGCCGTTCCAGGCGTCGCCCGCATGACTTCGCCAGCCGGCATGCGGCGTCTCCTGCGACAGGATGGCGTGGAAATCGCTGTCAGCGGAAACAGCGTGCGTGTGAAACTGTACGTTGTGACCGAGCCACAGGCCAATATGCTGAACGTCGGCCGCCAGATCCAGGCCGAGGTCACGCGCGCGATCCAGGACATGGTCGGCATGGAAGTCCATTCCGTTGACGTGCACATCGAGGACGTGGCCTATCCTTCTGAGGGAACTTGAGCCACCCAAAACCGGAGGCACACAACCGTGAGGCCTCGCCATCAGGCGCGCGTCGTGGCATTGCAGGCGTTGTACGAGATTGACTCCGCGCATCACCCGGCCACCGTCGTGCTGGAGCAACGGTTGGCTGCCGTCCGACTGCCTAGGGCCGCCGCCACCTTCGGCCGCCACTTGGTGAACGGGGTACTTGAGCACCAGGCCGTCCTCGACATCTTCATCCACCGCTATGCCCCCGAATGGCCACTGGAACAGATGGCGTATATCGATCGCAATATCCTGCGCATGGCGATCTTTGAGTTCGCCATCGATGGCCACACACCCATCAAGGTGGCTATCAACGAGGCGGTCGAACTGGCCAAGACCTTCGGCTCCGACAGTGCCCCGCGCTTCATAAACGGCGTGCTAGGCACGCTGGTGGAACACAGGCAGGCGATCGCTCAAGCCGTTGAGGACGCAGAGAGATAGAGCAGTGAACTTCCTTAACGTCGGACCCTGGGAATTATCGGTCGTCCTGATTATTGCAATCCTGCTGGTCGGTCCCAAGCGTTTGGTGGAAGTCTTCCAAGCCATCCGTCGCTTTTCGGTCCAGTTGCGAAGAATGTCCACCGAGTTCACCTCCTTGATCCAGTCTGAAGTCCAAGCCTCCGAGCGTGAGACCGGTCAAGCTCCCGGTGGGCCGGGCGGCGAAATGAAGGACATCGTCCAAGATGGACTCGCACCGCTGGCCAGCCTTCAGACCGAGATTCAGACCGCCGCCCAGGAGGTGCGCCAGGCCCTGAGTGACACCGTCCAGGCTGCACAGGAGCCTCTCGCTGACGTCGAGGCTGAACTCCCGACCAACGCGCGGGAGACACCTCAGGCCCCGGAGAGCACGGCCGCGAGCGAGCCCCAATCGGGGGAAGAGCAGGATGAAGCGTAAGACAGAGACCCAGCAGACTGAGATGCCACTGCTCGAACACCTCGAGGAGTTGCGTAGGCGCCTCATCAGAGCGGTCATCGCATTGCTGGTTGGCGTAGTCTTGGGTACACTTGTCACCTATCCTGCCCTCAGAATGCTGGTAGCCCCTCTCGGCGACCATGTACCTCTGGCCATCTCGCCCACCGAGGCCCCGGCCGTCTTCTTCAAGGTGGCTGTGGTGATCGGGCTCGTGATCGCCATGCCGTTCATCATGTACCAGATCTTCCAGTTTGCGCGCCCCGGTCTGGAGCCCCGTGAACGACGCTACGTCATCATCGGTGCACCGGCCGCCTCGTTGAGTTTCGCCGCCGGGGTGGTCTTTGCTGCCACCGTCCTGCTCCCCGCCGCGCTGCCTTTCCTCCAGGGCTTCCTGTTCGGGATCGTTGAACAGCGATATTCCATCGAGCGCTACGTTTCCTTCGTTGCCAACATATTGCTCTGGGCGGGTCTCGTCTTCGAGACACCGCTGGTCATGTACTTCCTGGCCAAGCTGGGCGTCGTCACCCCCCAGGGATTTGCGAAGGCGCGCCGCGTCGTCATCATCGGTGCGGCTGCCGGAGCGGCGGTTATCACCCCCACTACCGATCCGGTCAACATGCTGCTGGTCATGGTGCCCTTCATGCTTCTGTACGAACTCGGCATCCTGTTGGCCCGATTGGCGTGATCGCAGCTTGGACAGGCCAGCCTCGCGGCCTCCGTCAGCGAGGCCGGGGTACTGCCCCGAAGCCATCTACACCGAGGAGAGATACAGATGTCAAAACAAACAGGTACGATCATCACCATCGTCGTGGCCGTGCTGACGCTGTGCTGCTCATCACTGTGCTGCCTGTCTGGAGCGATCACACTGCTCGGAGGGGGAACGTGGAGCACAGAGTTTACCGGGCCGGAGACTGGTCAGATTGACCCGGTGTACGGCGTCCCCGTCATCTGCCTGGGAATCCTGATCTGGGTCGTGCCTCTGCTCCTGTGGCTCTTCCTGGTGCGCGGCAGGGAGAACGATGTGGAGGAGTTCGTCGCAGGATGAGCCGAACGGGCATCATCATCATGGGCGCCGCTGGGCGCGACTTTCACAACTTCAACGTTTACTTCCGCGACAATCCAGATTACCAGGTCCTCGCCTTCACTGCCGCTCAGATCCCCAACATCGAAGGGCGCCGGTACCCGCCGGAACTGGCCGGAGAACTGTATCCAGAGGGCATCCCCATCCACCCGGAGGCGGAGCTGAGCGACCTGGTGCGACGCCACCAGGTGGCCCAGGTGGTCTTTGCCTACTCCGACGTATCTCACGAAACTGTCATGCACAAGGCGTCCCAAGCGCTGGTCGCTGGCGCCGATTTCCGCCTGATGGGGACACGCTCGACGATGCTAGAGAGTCGCAAGCCGGTGGTAACGGTCTGCGCCGTACGTACCGGGTCCGGCAAGAGCCAGACCACCCGCCACGTCTGCGATGTGCTCCAGCGGATGGGCAAGCACGTGGTCGTCGTCCGCCACCCCATGCCTTACGGGGACATCGTCGCGCAGGCGGTACAGCGGTTCGCCACCTACGAGGATATGGACCGCCACGAGTGCACCATTGAGGAGCGGGAGGAGTACGAACCCCACATTGACCGAGGCGTGGTGGTCTATGCCGGAGTGGATTACGAGCGCATCCTTCGTCAGGCGGAGGAGGAAGCGGACGTGGTGGTCTGGGATGGGGGAAACAACGACCTGCCCTTCTACCAACCCGACCTGCACGTGGTCGTCGCGGATCCACACCGGTCAGGCCACGGACTCCGCTACCATCCTGGGGAGGCCAACTTGCACATGGCGGACGCCGTGGTCATCAACAAGGTAGACACGGCCAACTTCGAGGGAGTCACCCAAGTGCGGGAGAGCATATACGCGGTCAACCCCCAGGCCATTGTGGTCGAGGCCGCCTCCCCCATATTCGTCGAGGATCCGGAGGAGGTGCGGGGCAAGCGGGTGCTGGTGATCGAGGATGGCCCCACGCTGACCCACGGGGAGATGACCTACGGAGCGGGGGTGCTGGCCGCGCGGCGATACGGTGCGGCGGAATTGGTGGACCCCCGACCCTACGCCGTCCGCTCCATCGCCACCACGTTTGAGAAGTATCCCCGCATCGGCCAGCTTCTCCCCGCGATGGGATACGGCGATGCACAGATGCAGGATCTGGAGGAGACAATCAACAGCGCCGAGTGCGACCTGGTCCTCGTGGCCACGCCGATTGACCTGCGGCGGCTGATCAACATCCGCCACCCCGTTGACCGCGTACGATATGAACTCCAGGTCATCGGCCAGCCAACGCTGGAGGAGATCCTGGCACAGCGGTTTGGCTAGGCCAAGACCCTCTCAAGGCAACCATGAAATCAGGGGCGCATCGCTGATGCGCCCCTCGCCATCTACGTCCACAGATCCCGCGCCCGACGTGGGAGGAGGGATGTGTCCCCGCCTTGGTGGACGATCTTCCCGGCGACCAGCGTCATCTCGATGGGGATCTGCCACAACCGCTGCACCGGCGCGGTGTAAGGATCCTCACCCCAGACGGCCAGGTCGGCCAGTTTGCCCACCTCGATGGAGCCCTTGATGTCCTCCTCGTGACCGGCGTAGGCGCTGCCCATCGTGTGCGCCCGCAGTGCCTCCTGGATGGTGAGTGCCTGGTCCGGCTCGTGACGCTGATTGGAGGCCGTGACCCGAGTCAGTGCCCCGAATAGCGTCACCTGAGGGGTGTACCAGGGAGTCGTCGGAGCGTCAGAGCCCAGCGCCACCGGGACACCGGCCTCAAGCCACTCCCGGGTGACGATCGCCCGCCGCGCCCGCTCCTCGCCGAACAACTGCTCGAACCCATCTCCTCCCATGCGGAGGAACTGCGGCTGGGTGCTGACGACCACCCCCAGGTCCTTCATCCGCTGCGTCGCTTCCGGTGTGGTGAGGATGGCGTGCTCGACACGATGGCGGGGGTCAGGGCGGGGATTGGCCTCCATCGCCTCCTCGAAGGCGTCCAGCGTCAGGTCCATCGCCGCATCGCCCACGCAGTGGACGCAGATCTGCAGCCCTGTGTCGTGGAGGGCGCGGACGGCGTCCTTAAAACTCCGGGGGGCCCAAGTGGGCACGTCCCAGCGCTCGCCGTTGTGCGGCTCGTGACAATAGGCCATCTTCCCCTGGCCGTCGAGCAGGAACTTGAAGCCAGCGAAGCGCATGAACATGTCCGCGTAGCGCTCAACCTCATAGAGCGCGCGATCCAGGTCGGAGGGCCACTCCAGCGTGTAGTACACAGCCCCCCGCAGGTCCATCTCCCCCCGCCGGCCCACCTCCAGGTAGGTACCGACGGTGTCGACGCCGCGCACGTTGTTGTCCTGGAAACTGGTCACCCCGCAGGCGGCGAAGAGAGGCTGGGTGGAGGCGATGTTCTCCCGCACCATCTCCACGGTATAGCGAGGAATGTGCCGCCGCAGCAGGTCCATCGCCCGATGGTTGTAGAAGACGCCGCTGGGCTCACCGCCCGCGTCCCGCTCGATCACGCCACCGGTCGGGTCCGGCGTTGCGGCGGTGATGCCGGCGACCTGGAGCGCCAGGCTGTTGGCGGAGCCATAGTGGCCACCCTGCTGTATGATCCAGACCGGGTGATTGGGCGAGACAGGGTCCAGGTCGTGCTTGCTCGGCAGGCGTCCCTCGGCGACGACCATGAAGTAGCCCTGGACCCACTCCCCCTCCGGCGTCCGGGCCACAGCTTCGGCCAGCTTGGCCTGCAGTTCCTCGACATTCGTGACCTCGGGCGGCAGGAAGGGCACATAGTAGCCGCCCATCAAGCCCATGACCTGGAAGTGATTGTGGGCGTCGATCAGCCCGGGCGTGACCGCCCTGCCGCCCAGATCGGAAACCCGCGTGGCCTCACCGATGGACGCGGCGACCTCGTCGCCGGTCCCCACCGCCTGGATCAGGCCATCTTTGACAGCCACTGCCTGGGAGATAGTGTCTGAAGGGTCCACGGTGATGATCTTACCGTTAAGCAGCACCAAGTCAGCGGCCTGCTCCGGCGGGGCAGTGGGGACGACGGGACCGGGGGTGGGAGTGGCGACAGGGGTGGCGGCGGTAGGAGTCGAAGTGGAGACGGGCACGGTGCTGGTAGCGCCCTGCTCCCGCCCGCATGCCAGCGCCGCGCCGGCCAGCGCCGCCCCCGCGCCGACCAAGAACTGGCGGCGGGTGATGTGGTGGAGGTACGATTTGCCCATCAAATGCTCCTCTTGTTGCTGAAGGTGCCCAACGCGACACACATCACGTATTGCATGCTGCGTGTTGCGTCACTACGGCACGCGGTTTGGAGAGGGGCAAGGCACCGGCTTCCGCCAGCACCCGGCCCCGATCTGCTCAGGAACTGAGCATCACCACCGGCAAGAACATGGGGAAGCCCCGCTTCCATATGCGCACGCGAACCTGGGGACAGATGTCGTCATTCGGCTGACGGAAGACCTGGACGGTGTTGCTGTCCAGGTTCTGCAGGTTCGTGCCTTGCCAACCAATGAACCAGTCGTGATTTCCCCCAGCGAACCAGTGGTAAACGCCCCCATCGGCACCACCGACCGTGGGGGAATAGCACTCCCCCCGCGCCATCAGCAGGTCGGGGTTCCAGTGCAGGTTGTGCGTGAACGTGTACGTGGTGCCACGCGCGATGGGCTGCCAACCCCCGACGTCCTCCAAGCTGTCGTAGTGCGGCGTGTCGCCATGCACCACGATCACGCGCACCTTAGGTTCTCCTTTGCTCTGTCCTTCCTGCTGGACACACTGAGGTTGAGATTGCGATAGTTCCACACTGCACGATCCTACTCCCCTCTTGCTCCTGGCTACCTCGTCGCTCTATCTGGACATCGGCACCTCCTTTCGCGCTGACCCACCGGAGGACCAGGGCCGGACACTTCTGGAGTATACTCATCTGGGGAAATTGGGCAAACGCACGACGGCCTTTGCATTTTCTCCGGTTTGATATACAATAGCTCCCGTGCAACAGGACCACCGATACTGGCTGCATGTGAAGCACTACGACCCCACAACCGCGTATCTCCCTCGCGGCTTCGCGAGCGAAGGTCTTGTCCACTGCACCTGGGGCCCGAACCTGCTCCCGCAGGTCGACGAGATATTCTACCACCCCCGCACGCTCCGTATTGAGGCATCCACAAGGAGGTGATACAGCACGCATCGGTCGCAAATCCTTCCCAGATCTACCACAATGTGATGAACCTACACTGCACACACTGCTAGGCCCAGATTTCGCACGCCGAATCAATTCTCCCTACAGAGTTGCGAAAGACAGGACGAAGGAGGCACAGAGTATGATCAGAGAAGTTGCCATCGTGGGGGCTGGCTGGAGCGGATTCCGCTCCATCACGCCCGACCTGTCGTACAAAGAACTGATGTACGACGCTGCCGTACAGGCATACGAGGAGGCTGGGATCGACCCCCGCCGGGACGTGGGCAGTTTCGTCACCGTCGCCGAGGACTACAACGAGGGCACCAGCATCTTCGACGAGTACGTACCCGACCAGCTCGGCGCGCTGCACCGTCCCGTCCAGACCATCCCCGGCGAGGGCATCCACGGCCTGGCGGCGGCCGTGATGCAGATCCTCACCGGACAGTTCGACGTCATCGTCGTCGAGGGACACAGCAAGGCCTCCAACATCCTCACCCTGCCCTACATCCTGGCCTTTGCCTTCGACCCGGTCTTCAACCGCCCGCTGGCCGCCCATCCCTACTATGTGGCTGGGATGGAGATGCTGCGCTATCTGGCCGAGACGGGGACGACCCGTCGGGAGTGCGCGTGCGTGGCCGCCAAGAACCGCAACAACGCGCTGCTGAACCCCCTGGCCGGATACGGTGCGGCCATCTCCACGGAAGACGTGTTGGCCTCCCAGCCGGTGGCCGAGCCGCTGACCCGGCTGGAGTGCGCCGGACACAGCGACGGTGCGATCGTCTTCGTGCTGGCTTCCGGCGAGACCGCCCGGGCCCTCACCGACACCCCCATCTGGGTGCGCGGCGTGGGGTGGGCCAACGACACCTTTTGGATGGAGAGCCGCCCCTGGGGCCAGGCCCGCTACGCGCGAGAGGCCGCTCAGATGGCCTACCGCACCGCTGGCATCAAGAGTCCCAGAGCCGCGATTGACTTCGCCGAGGTGGACGACACCTTCGCCTACAAGGAACTGCAACACCTGGAGGCGCTGGGGCTGTGCTCGCCCGGCGTCGCCGGCCCGTGGAGCGCTGAGGGGGGCACGGCTCTCTCCGGCGAGTTCCCCGTCAACCCCTCCGGCGGTGCGCTGGGCCAGGGCCACCTGCTCGACGCCACCGGGCTGGCTCGCGTGCTGGAGGTGGTGCTCCAACTGCGCGGCGAGGCCGGGCCACGACAGATCGAAGACGCCGAGGTCGGGCTGGCCTTCGGCTGGCGCGGCGTGCCCACCACTGGCGGCGCGGCCGTGATTCTGAGCAACTAGGAGGTAAACCATGAGTGGAAATCGCGTTGCTGTGGTCGGTGCGGGGATGACCAAGTTCGTCCGCCGCGCCCAAGAGACGGCCAAAGAACTGGCCTGGGAGGCTGCCCACCTGGCGCTGGAATCCTGCGAGATGACGCTGGACGATGTGGACGCCGTAGTGATTGGCACCGCGCCCGACGCCTTCGACGGCGTGCATATGAAGGGAGAGTACCTCTCCGATGGCTGCGGGGCCTGGGGCAAGCCGGTCATGCGCGGCTACGTCGGCGGAGGCACGGGCGTCTTCGCCCCCATCCAGGGCTGGTACCACGTCGCCAGTGGCCTCTTCGACACCGTCCTGGTCGTGTGCGAGGAGAAGATGTCCTCCTGCCAACCCCACCCGCAGGGAGCGTTCCTGACCATATTCGACCATACCACCGAGCGCCCCCTGTGGCCCAACCTGCTGTGGATCTTCGCACTGGAGATGAACGCCTACATGAGCCGCTACGGGCTCGATAAGCGCGATATCGCCACCGTCTCGGTCAAGAACAAGCGCAACGCCGCCGATCATCCGGCGGCGCTGCTGGGCGATCCCAACATCACCGTCGAGGACATCTTGAACACCGATGTGCTGGCCTGGCCGGTACAGCGCGGGGACGTCAGCCCGATCAGCGATGGGGCCGTCGCCCTCGTGATGTGCGCCAGCCACGTCGCCCGTCGCGTGACCGACAAGCCGGTCTGGATCGAGGGGGTGGGATGGAACCTCGATACGGCCTATTGGACCAACCGCGATCTCTCCTACCCCACCTACGTGGAGGAGGCAGCACGGATGGCGTACGAGATGGCTGGCATCACCGAGCCGCGCCAGCAGATCCACATCGCCGAGCCCTACGACCCCTTCGACTACAAGGAACTGCACCACCTGGAGGGGCTGATGTTGTTCGACAAGGGCAAGGCCCCGGAGGCCGCCGCCGCCGGGGTCACGCAGCGGGACGGCGATCTGCCGGTGTGCCCCTCCGGGGGCTTGCTGGGCGTGGGCAACCCCATCGCCGCCGCCGGCCTGATGAAGGTGGCCGAGATCTTCTGGCAGTTGCGGGGGGAGGCGGGCGCCCGCCAGGTGCCTGGGAATCCCAAGCGCGGCTTGGCCCAAGCGTGGGGCGACCTGATGCAGGTCGGCACTGTCGTCGTGATGGGAGTCTAGGAGGGAGAAGATGAAAGAGCACGTATACGACGCCGTATACCTTCGCGGCAAGGATTTCGAGGAAGGTCGCGTCCTTTTCGAGACGTGGGATCCCAACGCCCGTTACGCCTGGGACGCCGGCGTGGCCATCGGTGGCTACCTACAGGCGTTGAAGGCCGGCAAGCTGATCGGACGCCATTGCCCCGAGTGCCGCCGGGTGCTGATTCCACCCCGCATGTTCTGCGAGCAATGTTTCTGCGCCACCGACCGCTGGGTAGACCTCCCAGACACCGGGACCGTCATGACGTTCTCCCTGTGCTACGTCACCTGGGACATGGTCCGCCTGGAGGACCCACAGCTCCCCGCCGTCATCGAGATCGACGGGGCTTCGTCTGGAATGGGCATCATGCACATGCTGGGCGAGGTAGATCCGCAGGAGATCGAGATCGGCATGCGGGTTCAGGCCGTGTGGAAGCCGGCCGAGGAACGCGCCGGCAGCATCACCGACATTGCGTATTTCAAACCCATGGGGTAGTAGATTGGTGAAATGGTAAATTGGGAAACTGGTAGATCGGTAAGTTGGGAAACCGGCAAACTGGCTGCCACGCAAGCGAAAACCAATCTACCAGTCTACCAATCTACCAATGTACCAACCTACCAATCTACCATCCCCAAAAGGAGTGTGAGATGTCTCTACATCATCGAATCGAACATGCACACGAGGCCATCGCCTGGGAAGGGGACATGCCTACCCTGGGCCGGTACACCGTCGGTATCGCCGGCGAGCGGTTCTTCCGCGAGATTCGAGAGAGTGGCCAGTTCCTGGGCACCGTCTGCCCGACATGTGACATCACGTACGTTCCGCCGCGCCTCTACTGCGAACAATGCTTCGCCCACCTGGAGGAGTGGGTGAAGGTGCCGAACACCGGCCGGGTGTACACCTTCACCGTCGTCCACCTGGACCTGGACGGCGCGCCCCTTCCGGAACCGCGCATCATGGCCTTCGTGCACATCGACGGCACCGACGGCGGGTTGGTGCACTTCCTGGACGAGGTCGCGCCCGACCAGGTCTGTATCGGCATGGCCGTCGAGGCTGTTTTCAAGGACAAGGCGGACCGCCAGGGAAGCATCCTGGACATCGCCTACTTCAGGCCGGTATGACGGACGGGAAACTGGTAGATTGGCAACCGGTAGACTGGTGACCAACTTTCCAGTCTACCCCTTCGCCAATCTACGAGTTCACCAACCGACCGGAGTATAGCAGTGCCATGAAAAACCTCGCCACTCTCATCGTCCACGGCGGATCAGGCAACATCCCCCCGGAGACCCACAAGGCCCACGTCACGGGCTGTCGCCGCGCCGCCGACGCCGGTTGGGCCGTGCTCGCCCGGGGCGGGCCGGCGCTGGAGGCGGTCGAGGCGGCAGTGCGTGTGCTGGAGGACGATCCCGCCTTCGACGCCGGCCGCGGCGCTTTCCCCAACGCAGCCGGTGAGATCGAACTGGACGCCATCATCATGGACGGACGCGACCTCGACTTCGGCGCGGTGGCCGCCGTGCAGCGGGTGTGCCACCCGGTCACGCTGGCCCGGCTGGTGATGGCCGAGAGCGAGCACGCGATGCTGGCCGGCACGGGCGCCGAATCGTTCGCCCGCCAGCAGGGCCTGCCCATCTGCACGATCGAGGAACTGCTGGCTGAACCGGAACTGGAGCGCTGGCGAGCCGCCCAGACCGGCGGCCACCCACGTGGCTGGGAATCATCTGGCCTGGCACCATCGGATACGGTCGGCGCGGTGGCACTGGACGCGGAGGGGAATCTGGCGGCCGCCACCTCCACCGGCGGCACCTTCAACAAACTCCCGGGCCGTGTGGGCGATTCCCCCCTGGTGGGCTGCGGGGCCTACGCCGACAACCGCACTGGCGCCGTCTCGGCCACGGGCCAGGGTGAGGCGCTGATGAAGGTGGTCATCAGCAAGACCGCGTGCGACCTCATCGCCCAGGGTATGAACGCTCAGGAGGCGGCCGCCGCCGCCATCTCCCTGCTGGCCGAGCGTACCACCGGCCAGGGCGGGCTCATCGTGCTGGACCAGCTGGGGCGCATCGGCATCGCCCACAACGCCCCTTACATCGCCTATGCCACCGTCACCGCTGGCGGCGATATCCTCACGGGCATGGAGCACCGCCAGGAGAAAGGTGATGCGAAAGTGAAGGGGAAATGACAATGTCGTCACCGGCGCAGTTTCCATTCAACCAGCCGATCGTCTGGCGACCCAGCGCGGAGTACGTGCGGCGCAGCCGCCTCAAGCGGTTCATGGATCGGCACAGCCTGAACACGGTCGAGGAACTGATGGCCCGCTCCACCGCCGACATCGGTTGGTTCTGGGAAGCGGTCTTCGAGGACCTGGGCATCGAGTTCTACGAGCCGTACACTCAGGTCGTGGACCTATCGCGCGGCATCGAGTGGCCCCGTTGGTGTGTGGGAGCCAAGCTCAACATCGTCCACAACTGCCTCGACAAATGGATGGACACGCCGACCCAGAATCGCGTCGCCATCCGCTGGGAGGGCGAGGAGGGTCCGATCCGTCTGCTGACGTACCGCGACCTTTACCGCGAGGTCAACCGAGTGGCGTCCGCGCTGCGCGCCGCGGGCTTTGGCAAGGGGGACGCCATTGGCCTCTACATGCCGATGGTGCCCGAGATCGTGATCGCCCTGCTGGCGATCGCCAAGATCGGGGGCGTCATCCTGCCTCTCTTCTCCGGCTTCGGTCCGGGGGCCATCGCCACCCGGCTGGCCGACGCTGAGGCCAAGGCGGTTTTCGTCGCCGATGGCATGTTCAGGCGTGGCAAGATCCGGCCGATGAAGACGGTCGCCGACGAGGCGCTGGCCGACATTCCGTCCATCCAGAGAGTGATCGTCTATCGGCGGGTGGGGCCCGCCCTGCCTGTCCCGAGCACAGCCGAGGGAAGCGATGCCGAAGGGATCAGTGTGCCGATAACCGCCGGCCGCGACGTCTGGTGGGACGACTTCGTCGCCGGTCATCCCGCCGACGCTCCCACCGAGCGCACCAGCGCCGAAGACCTGCTGATGATCATCTACACCAGCGGCACGACCGGGCGGCCCAAGGGAGCGGTCCACACCCACTGCGGCTTCCCCATCAAGTCGGCCCAGGACATGGCCCACGGCTTCGACATCCAGGAGTTCGACACCATGTCGTGGATGACCGATATGGGCTGGATGATGGGGCCGTGGGAGGTCTTCGGCGTGCTCCTCCTGGGGGCCAGCATGTTCCTCCACGACGGCGCACCGGACTACCCCGACGTGGATCGGGTATGGGAATTGGTGGAGCGGCACAGCGTCACCTGCCTGGGCGTCGCACCGACCTTCGTGCGCGCCATCATGCCCCACGGCGATGAACCGGTCCAGCGCCACGACCTGAGCTCGCTACGCATCCTGGGCTCGACCGGCGAGGCGTGGAACCTGGACCCGTGGCACTGGTTCTTCGACACCGTGGGGCGCGGTCGACTGCCCATCGTCAACTACTCGGGCGGCACCGAGATCAGCGGCGGGATCGTGCTGGGCAACGTCCTGCAACCGCTCAAACCGTGTGCCTTCTCCGGCCCGCCCCCCGGCATGGCGGCCGACGTCGTGGACGAGGAGGGCAACCCGGTGCGCGGCGCGGTGGGCGAACTGGTGGTGCGCCAGCCGTGGATCGGCATGACGCGCGGTTTCTGGAAGGACCCAAAGCGCTACCTGGAGACGTACTGGCGCCGCTTTCCCCACGTCTGGGTCCACGGCGACTTCGCGGCGATCGACGAGGATGGCCTGTGGTACATCCTGGGCCGCTCCGACGACACGATCAAGGTGGCCGGCAAGCGCGTCGGGCCGGCGGAGGTCGAGAGTGTGTTGGTGGGCCATCCGGCGGTGACCGAGGCGGCCGCTATCGGCGTGCCCGACGAGGTCAAGGGGCAGGGGGTGGTCGCGTTCGTCGTGCTGCAGCCCGACTACGAGCCGGACGAGACGCTACGCGGCGCACTGGAGGGACGGGTGGCGAAAGAGCTGGGCAAGCCACTGGCGCCCAAGGCGGTGCGCTTCGTGCGGGACATCCCCAAGACGCGCAACGCCAAGGTCATGCGGCGCGTCATCCGGGCCGCCTATCTGGGCCAGCCCCCCGGCGACCTGAGCGCCCTCGTGAACCCAGAGGCGGTCGAGGAGGTACGGCGGGCAATATGAGGGGCCGGCGTGCTGGTAGATCGGTAAATTGGTAGGTTGGTAGACTGGTAAATTGGTATAGGAGTGACAACGATGGACTTCGAACCGACCGAGGAACACCGCATGATCCGCCGCATGGTGCGGGAATTCGCCGAGAAGGAGATCGCCCCCCGCGCCGAGGAGATCGACGAGACCGACCAGTTCCCCGAGGATCTCTTCCGCCGCATGGGCGAACTGGGCATCATCGGCCTGCCCTTCCCCGAGGAGTACGGGGGCTCCGGCGGCAGTTACACGAGCCTGGTCATCGCGCTGGAGGAGATCGCCCGCGTCTCCGGCTCCATGGCCATCACCCTCGACGCCCAGACCTCCCTCTATTGCGAGCCCGTCTACCTGTTCGGCACCGACGAGCAGAAGCGGAAGTACCTGGCCCCGGCAGCCCGCGGGGAGAGGATCGGCGCCTTCGGCCTGACCGAGCCCCAGGCTGGCTCCGACGCCGGGGCCACCCGCACCCGCGCCGTGCGGGATGGAGATGAGTGGGTCATCAACGGCCAGAAGAACTTCATCACCAACGGCTCCATCGCCGACTTCGCCGTCATCACCGCCAAGACAGACCCGGAGAAGGGCACGCGGGGCATCTCCGCCTTCATCGTCGAACGGACCACCCCCGGCTTCGAAACCGGGCGGGACGAGAAGAAGATGGGCCTGAAGGGCTCGGTGACCTCGGAGCTGTTCTTCGAGAACTGCCGCATCCCGGCGGAGAACCTGCTGGGCCGCGAGAACGAGGGCTTCAGACAGTTCCTGACGACGCTCGACGCCGGGCGGGTCGCCATCGCCGCCATGGCGGTGGGCCTGGCGCAGGGCGCGTTTGAGAGAGCCGTCGCCTACGCCCAGGAACGCGAGCAGTTCGGCCAGCCTATCGCCAAGTTCCAGGCCATCCAGTGGATGATCGCCGACATGGCCACCGAGATCGAGGCCGCCCGCCTGCTCGTCAACCGCGCCGCCTGGCTCCGCGAGCGGGGCGAGCGGTTCACCAGGGAAGCCGCCATGGCCAAGCTCTTCGCCACCGAGATGTCGGAGCGCGTGTGCCACAGCGCCATCCAGATCCACGGCGGCTACGGCTACGTGCAGGAGTACGAGGTCGAGCGCATGTACCGCGACCAGCGGCTGTGCGCCATCGGCGAGGGTACCAACCAGATCCAGCGGCTCGTCATCGCGCGCCAGATCCTGGGCCGCTGAGCCCACACTGCTCCAGCCACGCGCGGATGCCTGGCACGTGCTGGTGGTAGTGCTGGTAGGAATCGTCGGCGATGCACTTCCAGAGGGGTCGCGCCTCCTTCCACCGCGGCGTCACGTACCACGCCGTCCGCTCCGGGTCGACCAACTCCTCCTCCGACAACGCCTGCACCACCTGCAGCAGCCGCTGGAAGACCCGCCGGGATTCCAGCAGGATGTCCTCCAACGGTCGGCCCTCGTTCTCCCGGAGAATCGCCGCGTTGCGGTAGTCGACATCGGGGTGATCCAGATCGGGGAACGACAGGCACTCGCCCCGTGAGGCGGCCTCCAACCATTCGACCAACCCGCGCTCATAGGCGGTCACGTGGGCGACGATGTCCCTCACCGACCAGTCACCGGCCACACCGGGCCGCTCCATCCGCGGTTCGCCCACCTCCGCGAGCAACGCCTCCCAGCGCTCGCGCTCGGCACGCATCGTGTCAAGGAATGCGGCCTTGTTCATCACTTAATAGCCCGCATCTTCCGCCATCAAGACCGTCGATTCCCTGAGCCTTGTGCAGAGAAGCAGGCTGAGAACCATGAGCCCGATGAGCACAACCAGCGAGGGAGTCATCGAGCCTGTTCCCGGGGACTTGAGGCTGTCCATCCCAATGATGAAGACGACCCCCGAGATTTGCCCCATGAGCAACAGCAGACCGTTTGACGTGCCTTCTGGTGCTGGATAGGCAATCTCAGCGCCATACTGAAATCCGATCGGACCAGCGCTCAGCAGGAAGAAACCCAAGACGAAGGCCGAGGCGAGCAGGAGCCAGTAGCTCGTGGCATAGGTGATGCCGGCAAGTCCCAGCGTCGCGCCAATCACGGCCAAGACCAAGAACGGAGTTCTCTTGCGATAGCGGTCGGAGAGCGACGGCATCACCAAGGCACCCATAATGCCACCTGCGACCATCAAGCCCCCGGTGATTCCGGCCTGGGTGATCGAGAATCCTCTCGGCCTTACGATGTCCTCGATCCACGTTGTCACCGCATTGAACGCTCCCAGGCCCACGAAGAAGACGAGCATCAGGAAGACGAAGTCTCTCTTGCGCAGGATTTGCCTGAGACCGTCGAAGACCAGGGACCGCTCTTCTTGGCCCGGGGGGCAAGGAGGCGTTGGAGGACGCTCCTTGGCAACTCCGAAGAAAACAACTGCGGCGATTACGGACACAATTCCGTAGGCAAGGAGCGTGCCGTCGATGCCAGATTGAAGCGTGAGGTATGGAGTTAGCGCCATACCCACAGCGATGCCAAGATACATGGCTAGCGAGCCAAGACCCGATGCCGTCGCCCGCTCCTCAATTGGGAACCAACGAGCAGCCACCTTGGTCACGGCGTTGAGGATGAATGGCTGCCCGATGGCAATCCCGATTTGCGAAATGAGCACCGCAGCGTAGGATGGCGCCATCAGGCCCCGGAGCAAGCCAAACGCGCCCGTCAGCACGGCGCCTATTCCCACGGCCACGCGGATCCCATAGGTGTCAATGACCCACGAGGCAGGGATCGAGATGACGATATAGACGATCATGAAGCTCATAGACAAGAGACCGATGCTGAGGTCCGAGACCGCGTAATACGTGGCGGCACGGCCGGTGATCGGGGCAAAGGTTATCCATAAGAGCTGGTTGATGGCGACGACAAACATGAACGCAAGGAGCACGATCCATCGGTAACTGTAGATCTTGAAGCTGGTTTGTTCCATCGTCGAGGACCTCCTGTCAAGCTGATTTGGGAAAGGGAGCAACTACAAAGCAAAACAGCAAGAGCAAAGCGGTGCCGATTTCAAACGTGGGTAGACGCGGTCAGGAACACGCGCCCCAGCCAGACCGCCCACGCCGAGTACCCAGCCAGCGCGACGAGCGAACCGGCGATGAAAAGCGGGTGCCGCTGTCCCC
>JABAHP010012287.1_pt2 | contig 19810 bp, 20 predicted proteins | sample 7062081 | NCBI WGS metagenome assembly JABAHP01 (sample SAMN14534357, study PRJNA622989) | marine sediment metagenome | biome: marine biome [ENVO:00000428]; feature: marine pelagic biome [ENVO:01000023]; material: deep marine sediment [ENVO:00002113] | place: India: Gulf of Kutch | collected...
GCAACCTTGAGCGTATGGGTCGACATGAAAACGGTCACGCCTTTGCCGGCAAGTTTTCGGAAAAGCGCTTTGACCATTATAATGGCCGCCGGATCAAGTCCCACCATGGGTTCATCTACGATAATCACCTCCGGATCGTGCAGCAGGGCAGCCGACATGATCAGACGCTGTTTCATACCATGGGAGTAAGATTCGACCAGCTCATCGGCCCAGTCTGCCAGTGAGAAGTCCTTGAGGATCTCATAGGCGCTTGCCTGAAAGGTTTCTTCGGATACCCCGTACAGATCAGCGGTGAATTTTAAAAATTCCATGCCGCTGAGTTTTTCGTAAAGATACGGTCGATCCGGAATAAAGCCGATTTTACGTTTGGCTTTTTCGGGCGCATCCTGCATGTTGATGCCGGCTATGGATACCGTGCCCCTAGTGGGTTCCAGAATGCCACTCATCATTTTAATGGTGGTGGTCTTACCGGCGCCGTTAGGGCCGATAAAACCGAAAACCTCGCCTTTATAGACGCTGAGGTTCAAATTATTGACGGCTTCGAAATCGCCGTATTTTTTTGTCAGTTCTTTCAGTTCAATCATAGTATAAAAGCTTAATGTGTTTTAAGTATTATAGCATAATTTCGGGTTACTTTGTCTAAAGTGGATGGAAGCAAGCGCTTTGTTGTTTGTCGTCCGTTGTCCGTTGAAGATTACCAATCCTCATCGCAGTTTTCGTTCAGCTTACAACGGACCACGGACGACTGACAACATCCTATTTTAGGACCGTTAGCTGGATTTTGCCGATCACCCCCATGATATCCAGTTGCCGCTCCGGTGAGCCGGTTGCCAAACGCAGATGGCTGACATCAGCCGGTAATTGGCCAAATACCGGATCGACCGTGACCCACTGACCCAGATACATGAGGTTCCAGGCATGATAATAGAAGCGGCCCTTTAAATACACCAACCCGGCCTCGATGCGGGTGGGAATACCGGCCGCCCGCCCCAGCGCGGCGAGCAGAACGGCGTGCTCATTGCAATCACCGACTTTGTTTTCAAGGGTGGAAAGTGCATCGGGCAGGGACAGAACCGGCCGCTTCTCAATATGGGTGTAGACCCAATTCATCAGTTTTTCGGCCTGGGTCAACGGATCAGCAGCCGGATCATCCTTTAAAATTTCCTGGACTAAATCCCGGATTTGTTGATGGTCGGATTGAATGAATGGCCCCGGTCTTAAAAATACTTTTTGTAAAGCTGTCATATTTTCAATTTTAAGCTCTGGGGCCAGATGGCTTAGCGTTTCCTTTTTTACCGTCAACACCTGTCCGTTCAAAGTTTGTCTGCCACCGTGCAGCTGTAGTTTCTCGAAGGGTACTCCCTCAATTTTTACCCGCAAGACCTTGAGGCCATCCGCATTTTCAAGCTGGACATTGGAGGCAACCGAGGCAACCGTTGTCATATCCTGGCTCGACTGAATGGACAGCCCATTAAGGGCATCCTTGCGGTCGGTCTTTATCAAGCTGATACCCAGTAATCCTTTTTCCCTAATGATATCACCATCTTTTCCAATCCAGGCCAACTGGGTAACACCCTTAAAATTTAAGGAAATTTTTGTGGCCGATTGATCGATGCCCCCGATCTCAATGCGCTCCGGACCGATTACATCCACAATGACATCAACCTGCCCCATGGAGGCCGGATCGAAAATTTTAAACGCGTATTTGTCACCGGCTTGAAGTTTGGTAGCGGCGACCGCATCCATGATACCGTTCATTAAATATAGTTTTTCTTTGAGTGGGATTTCCAGCTCACGACTCGCACCGGCGCTCTGGGTTGTCACTCGCAGGTTATTTCCGTCAACCGTAGCTTCAACGGAAAAGCGGAAGCGGCCTGAACTGATTTCAAAATCAACCGTCTGCAGCGTAAAATCTGGATTCAGACGACTTTTGGTGTTCAGGTTGATATTCTGGATCATTCCCATGGTATTGATGCGCATATGCACGGTTTCGGTCAGGCGATAGCCGGTCGGTTCCGGATCAAAACGGGTGTGGGAAAAACCAATTTTGCGCTCATCCTGGAATATATTCATCCAGGTGTTGCGCTCAGAAACCGCATCGATTGAAGCCATCGAAAGCGAACGCGGACGGAAAAATACCTTTTCCAGTATGCCCAAACGAATGCTGAAAAGGACGGCAAATGTCAGCAGAAATATGCTGCCGGCGATCCAGAATGTCTTTGATTTATGCACGATCATGTCTAAAATTTTAATGGATGACTGTTGGTCTGTCAAATACCGGCGGGTTTCTGATTCCACAATTTTGCCATGGAAACTACCGGCGGTTCATGATATGGGCAGATAGTTAATTGTTGCGCTAAAGGAAAGAATCAATGGTATCAGAAAATGACATTGCCGGTTTGCCCGTGGCAAATTACGACGCCGATCGCAAAGGTATATTTATTCATAAAAATGAGCTCACTGACAGCAGCTTTCAATTGGGTGACCGTTTTTCGGTTAAAGTCGGTAAGCAGGACCTCTTTGCCATTACCATTGTTAAAGACGGCAACGGTAAAATTGTTTATGACAAAAACGGGATATTTATCAAGCGAACCCGCAGAATAGACATTCTGTTAGGCGGACTTTACGACGATTATGTGCTTTACATTGAATCCGACGGTCCGGGTACCATAAAACTAAGGCCGCTGGAAGCGGTGATCAAAAACAATTACATGTAGAAGCGCTACTGGATAAGGAGGCATTGATGGAATGTAGAACCGAGCAAAATCTTCAAAAATGTAATTGCAGTTATGAACCCTGTCCCCGCAAGGGAAATTGCTGTGAATGTCTGAGCTATCATCTAAGCAGTCGCGAATTGCCCGCCTGCTGTTTCCCGAATGACAGAGAGCGCACCTATGACCGCTCGTTTGAGCATTTTGCCCGGTTGGTGGCCAAAAACCTGGTTTAAACCGATCATATCCGGTTCTAAGAAACCTTCCAAAAACAAGCAACATCTCGTCCTACAGGATGATCATCTTAAAACATGATTTCTACGCGCGCGACACCCGGGTCGTCGCTCGTGAATTGCTGGGGAAAAAGCTTGTCCGAAAATACAAAGGCCATTTATTAAGCGGCCTGATTTGCGAGACCGAAGCTTACCTGGGCGCATCCGACAGCGCATGTCATGCATTCAGGGGTAAAACAGCGCGCAATGCGGTCATGTTCGGGCGTGCCGGCGTGGCCTATGTGTATTTTGTTTACGGGATTCATTATTTGCTGAACGTTGTAACCGAGAAAGAAGAAAATCCCTGTGCCGTACTCATCCGGGCACTGGTGCCATTTGGTGGTATTAAACACATGCAGCGCCATCGGGGAGCAACCGGCAAAGTTCTCACAAACGGCCCGGCTAAGTTATGCCAGGCGCTGGCCGTTGATAAAGCCTTGAACGGCTGGGACCTTACCACCGGCCAGAAACTATGGGTGGAAGAGCAGATGTCGCTACCGCGGCGGTTCATTGAAACAGGACCGCGCATCGGAATTGATTATGCCAGACCGGCTGACAAGCGCGCCGCACTGCGATTCTGGATTGAAGAAAAGGACCTACGGGAGCTGATAAAAAAAGCCCAAGAAAATAGTTGAATTATAGGCCGTGGACGAAAATTTAAAATCTCTCGCAAAGACGCAAAAGCGCCAAGAGCATTTTAATTATTTAAAGCCAAATTCTTTGCGTGCTCAGCGGCTTTGCGTGAGCCAATAGCATAAAATTAGATCAACTTTTCAGTGAGTTAGGGAGGAGAAAAGATGGCGCAGGATCACGATAGTACTCGAGCATTTTGAACTGAATCCTAACGCGGTCATCGGGCAAAAGATGAAGTTTATGGAACCAGTTTTTAGAGAGGGGGGAAGATGGCACAGGATCCCAATATAGGCTACCAAATTAAAGCGACCATTTCAGACGTAAAAGGAGAGTGCAGTGCCGGGCATAAAGTGGGCGAAAGCTTTGACATCAGCTGCCATAATCCGGCGGGTTTGTGCGGCTGGTTTTACCATGATATTTTCCCCAGCCTGCAAACCTTTCAATTTGGCGGCGCTTTACCGTGGTGGCAGGGCGATACCATTCAATTGCAATGTCCGGATCCCATCAACCTTGTGACCATCCAACTGGAGCGCATAAAAAGAACCTGATACGCAAAAACCTATCCGTAAATGCGGTTTCAGGCACCTGGGATGATCGGTGTTCGGTTTTGATTTCGGACGAATAACGGAAAGACTCTCTGAGCTTCTGGCTGATAATGGTGCGCTTGCCCGAGATTTCCATGATAAGCGAAAGCGTCTGATTGGGCTTTCCAAACCGAGTGCATAGCACCCGGTTTCGCCGCGTTGTTTTCAACGATTGCAGCACTGCGCGCCCCTGTCTGTTACCGCGTATGGCGGTAAAACCCAAGCCACCCGCTCAGCGGGTGGTCGTTGGCTCCCTGAACTGCTATCTGCGCCATAACGAAAGGAAGCGTCATGAATTATATTTCCGCCAAAAAAATCTACACCGGGAAAAAAATCGTTTCGAATGCACATCTTGTATTTAATGGTAAAAATATCGCTGCCGTTTCACAAACAAAAAAAGGTCAGTGCCTGGGAGAATTTGCGGTGCTCACCCCCGCCTTTGTCGATCCGCACAGCCACATCGGCATGGAACGGGCCGGGGAGCCCAATACCGAAGGAGAGGCCAACGAGCATCGGGATTCGATTCTGACGCTGACCGATGCACTGGATTCAATTCAAATGGATGACAAAGCACTCAAAGATGCAGTGCAAATGGGTGTGCTGTATTCGTGTGTGTTGCCCGGCAGCGGTAATATTATCGGCGGTCTTTCAGCGGTCATTCGCAATTATGCCGGTTCCAGCACAGACGCTCTGATCAGTCGCGCCGGATTAAAAGCCGCGTTTGGATTTAACCCCATAAAAACAAACGCCTGGAAAGGCAAACGGCCGACGACCCGCATGGGCGCCATTGCCATGTTGCGTGGTCGTCTGGATGAGGTGCGCCAAAAGATACGACGTTACAACAGAGCCAGGGGCAGCAAAAAGCAAGACATTGTCTTCTCAGCCGAAGACAGGGTGCTGCAGGACTTACTGAGACGAAAACTGCATCTGCGCGCCCATGTTCATAAAACAGATGATATTGCTGCACTTTTGCGTTTGGTTGATGAATTTAAAATCAATGTTAGCGTCGATCATGCCGGTGATGTCCACTCGCCGGATATTTTCCGCGAATTGAAAAAACGCAAAATTCCGGTTGTTTACGGTCCGATTGATTCTTTTGCTTACAAGGTTGAATTAAAACACGAAGATTGGCGTAATGTCCGCCATCTACTGGCATCCGGTGTGGAGTTTGGTCTCATGACCGATCATCCGGTAACTCTGGCGCGCCAGCTATTGCTGCAAACCCGCTGGTTCATCCGTGCCGGTTTATCCCGTCAACAGGCCGTTGAATTAATATCGCGCCGCAATGCCCAACTTATAGGGGCTGATGATAAGATCGGCACACTGGAAAAAGGCAAATGGGCCTCGTTTGTCTGCTGGAATGGCGATCCTTTTGATCTGACCTGCTATCCGGTGGCAGTTTACGGGGAGGGACAACTGCTCTATGAGGCTTCATCCGGATCCTAAACTCAACTCACAATGTTCGGCGCTTTGCTACTGGCTTCTCGCTTCTCGCTACTGGCTCTGAATAGTTTCTCTTTGACAATAGAGAAGGCTTCGGTTTTGCCAGCTGCCAGTCGCCAGCAGCAAGTGACCAGCAGCCGGTTACCCTTGAACCTTGCCTGCCGCGCCGTAGCTTTTTGACCGCCAGAGCTTTAGCGACGGCGGTTAGCACAGACGGGTGTCAGGTGTAAGCAAACAGAGGACAGAATGGCCGCTTTTGTTCTATTTTTCCAATCTGTCTTCTGTCGTCTGACCTCTGTCTTCTGAAAATTGACACCATATATTGTAAACCCATTTAGAAGCTTAACCGTCTGTATTTATAAAAAGTAAGTGATAATCGGAAAGATTAAAAATGACAAAACATGTTTTAACAACAATCTTGCAAATACGAATTCGATGGATATAATAGTTTAATCATCTATTAGATGCCATACGCCTATGACCTTTTTAAGACTCTGTTAAGGAGGAAATAATGATCAAACGCCATATCGTGTTAAAATTAGCTGTAATTTTCATTTTTGTATCATTTTTAATGGTGGCTCACGCCGGTGATGTGGATCCCAAGCTGATGAAAGGCTGGGAAGTTGGCAGCCAATATAATAATCACTATGATGTTCGGGAATTTGAAAAAATCAGGGCCTGGTTTCTACGGGCCAAAGAAGTCATCCCCATGCCGGGGATGTCACCGGCAACCGTTGTCGAAGTGCTCGAAGGAGCCGAAGTGATTGAAGTCCATCTCTGCCCGACTTGGTATCGCAAACCCAGTGACATCAAGCTCAAAAAAAATGAACGCATCAAAATCAAAGGCGTCTGGGCGGAAATCAACGGCAAAGATGTATTTATGGCTTCAAAGATAAAAAAAGATCCGAACACGGAAATCATTAAAGTCCGCCTGACCAAAGATGGCACACCTTTTTGGACCATGACGCCCGAGCAGCTTGCATGGGAAATGCTGCCGGACGAAGAAAAAGAAGCACGCATGGCAAAAGGGGAAGGCCCCCCCAAGACGAAATCGCAGTAAAAATTTGCAACTATGGCGAACCGAAAATGGCATCCCGGTGAATTGCTCGAACTTTCCGGTTATTTCTGGAGAACCTGTACGCTGCATGCGGCCGTCAAACTTGACCTGTTTACATGCCTGGGCGATGAACAGCTACCTGTCGATGAAGTGGCGGCCAGACTCAAGGTCGCGCCTGATGCAGTTCAACGCCTGTTGAATGCGCTGGTGGCCATGGAATTGCTGGCAAAAGCAGGTGAGCAATATACAAATACCCAGTCGAGCAAAACTTTCCTTTCCAAAAAATCTCCACAATATCTTGGCAATATCATAATGCATCACCACCACCTGGTTGAGTCATGGTCGCAGTTGGATGTGTCCGTTCAGACGGGAAAACCGGTTCGACAGCGGTCTTCGTTCAGCGATGAAGAATGGCGGGAAAGTTTTCTAATGGGCATGTTCAACATGGCCATGAACATGGCGCCGATGATCATTCCACAGATTGATATTTCCGCTCGCCGGCATTTGCTCGACCTGGGTGGCGGCCCCGGCACCTATGCGATTCATTTTTGCCGCCACAATCCCGATCTAAAGGCCACTGTTTTTGATCTGCCCACCACGCGGCCATTTGCCGAAAAGACCATCAAACGCTTTGATCTGTCAGATCGGATTGATTTTCAGGCGGGTAATTATTTAGAAGGTGAGATTGACGGGCGCTATGATGCGGCCTGGTTGTCTCACATTCTGCATGGTGAAGGTCCGGATAGCTGCCACCAGATTATTCGCAAAACGGTTGCCGCCTTAGAGCCCGGGGGAATCATCATTATTCATGAATTTATCCTCAACAATTCCATGGACGGACCGCTTTTCCCGGCCCTTTTTTCCCTGAATATGCTGCTGGGGACCGATGCGGGTCAAGCGTATTCAGAACAGCAATTGAGGGATATGCTGGCTGCTGCCGGGGCAAAGGAAATCCAGCGCATACCGCTTCAAACACCAAACGACTCGGGCATCATCACCGCTATAATTTGACCATTTCCTTCTTTATGATATCATAATTTTGAGCACTGAAAAAAATGAAAGGGGTACTTGCATAAATGGCAGAAAAAGCCTTTGAACCGGTCGGTATGATGGGACCGCAGATTTTTGGGCTTCCGGTGGATCGCGACACGCTGTTTTCCAACCACCAAGAGATCTATAAAAAGCGCGTTGAAAAACGACAGCGCAAACTTATCGTCAAACTGTCTTTTCTGAAACCATTCTTAAAAAAAGGAGAAAAGATCCTTTTATCGACTTCCGGGTATTCGCCGATTAATTCCCTGCCCCAGTATGCGACCGGATTTTTCTTTGTTTATCTCAAGCGTTCCCTGTTTGTGTTTACCAATTATCGAATTTTTCATGTGCCCACCACGCCTATTTACAAGTTCAAGCAGTCCATCTCTCAAATTCTTTATGCCGATTGTCAATCCATCGCGCTTAAAGGCGGGACCCTATCGGTTCAATATGCGAATAACGGCATAACCGAAAAATTTAAGGCCATCGGGCTGCCTGAAAGAAAAAAAATCAAAGCGTTGATGAAACGCATGCCCCTTTCAGGTACCCAGAGCCAGCTGGGCCGGCGCTCCCACCTTTGTCCGCGATGCACGACTTTGCTTGAGAGCGGTAAATATACCTGCAGTGCCTGCCAGCTGAAATTTAAAAACAAAATTGCCGCTTTTATCCTGGCTATTTTATTTCCAGGCGGCGGCTATTTTTATACGCGGCATTATTTTATCGGGCTGCTGACTGCCATCGTAGAAATCTCTCTGATGGGATACTTCTACCTCATATGGCAAGATGTAATTCATAAACCTGAAAACCGCATGCTCTATCTGGTGGGTCTGGTTACTATTTTTGTGATCATTAAAATTATTTCAGTGATTCATTCCAGCCATTTTATCGAAGAATTCATTCCCACCAAAAAGCAAATCCAGACCAATCCTTCTGCTGCCCGATCCCGCCCCAAAAAACAAAAAGAAAAATCAAACGAAAGCAAATAAAACGCGGTCATCGGTTTGCAACAATGCCCTTGGGCGTTAGATGCGTTTTAAAACGGCTTTTAGCGGTTCCACGAGAAGAGTGTGGCCCCCAAAACCAAAAATCCCAGCGTCATCAGTGAAAGGATTGTAATTTCAGGGCTGATTTGAATCAGCCCGGCGCCGTCATGCATGACTTTGCGGGCGGCGGTGAGCATGTGCGTTAGCGGGAAAATGTTGGCAAAGGTTTTAACCCACTGTGGCGCGCCTTCCAGTGAAAACCAGACTTCGGATAAAAACATCATCGGCCAGGAGATAAAGTTTAAAATTCCGGTGGTAAATTCCTCGCTGGTTCCCCGGGAGGCCAGCACCAGACCCAGGGAGGTAAGACTCAGGCTGCCCAGGAAGAAAACGATGAACAAATTAAGGTAGGTGCCCTCTACGACAAATGAAAAAATTAGGTCGCAACCCGTCCAGACGACCGCCAGGGTAAACATCAGCAGGAATATGCGGGATATGGCCTGGGCGGTTATATACTCAAAGGCCGTCAGTGGGGTGACTTTAAGGCGCTTTAGCACACCGTTTTTTCGATACCGCACCACGACATAGCCCACCCCCCAGAGCGCACTGAACATCATATTCATGGCCAGAATGCCTGGAAACAGCCAATCGATATAACGAATCGCGTTGCCTTTAATCTCTTTTTTTTCAGCGTTGGGTTCGCTTTCGGGCGGAATCAGGCTGGCTTTAAACATTTGCTCGACGACGTACCCTTTGGGCGAAGAATCGCTGACCCAGTATTGAGGGGGCCCATGGCCGGTTTTTAACAAAAAATCAATGCGGTGATGCTTGAGTTTCTTTAATCCTTCGGCAGCATCGGGAAACCCGATGAATTTAAGGTGGTCCATATCCTTGAAGCGCGGCGGGATGTCAAGCGCTGCAATGGAAACCCGCTGTGATTCGGCGGGAAATACGCCGATTTTATATTCAGTATAGGATTTACCGCCAAAAATAATACCGAAGCCGGCCACCAACAAAAATGGAAAAATAAAGTTCCAGCCGAATGCCGACTTGTCGCGGAAAAACTCAAGATTCCTGGCCTTCAAAATGGCCCACAATCGCTTAAATTTCATATCTATTCTCGCAGTTGACGCCCGGTTAAATTTAAAAACACTGTTTCCAGATTGGGCGAGCGAACCGTCATATCGGACAAATCAACGCCATGGGCCATTAATTGCTCGAGGCATTGATTGACGTCGTCGGTTTTGATTTCAACGTTACCTTTAACGGTACGCACGGGCAGCGGGAAACCGTTTGTTTGGGGCCTAAAGCGATCCTTGGGCATGACCACGGTAGTGCCCCGACTGTGCTGTCGGATCAGCGCGTCGGGCGTTCCCTGGACGATAATTTTGCCGTAATCCATAATGGCAACTTCATCACACAGAAATTGCGCTTCCTCCATGTAATGGGTGGTCAAAATGATGGTCTTGCCCGCGGCTTTAATGCTCTGGATCAAGTCCCATAGGTTCCGTCGTGCCTGGGGGTCAAGCCCGGTTGAAGGCTCATCTAAAAAGAGCAGTTCGGGCCGGTTGATCAGTGCCAGGGCCAGCAGGAAGCGCTGGCGTTGCCCGCCGGATATTTTATCATTGTATTGATCCTGAAATTCACCCAGACGGCATAGCTCGACAAGCTCTTCGATCGGAGCGGTATGCGTGAAAAAGCTTTTGAAAGTTTGCAGGGTTTCGCGCACGGTCAAAAAATTCAGCAAGGCCGTGCTTTGAAATTGAATGCCCACCTCTTCCCTGAATGATGGCGTACGGGGGCTTCCTTTGTAAAATATTTCGCCGGATGTCGGCTGGATCACATCCTCAATGACTTCAATCGAGGTGGTCTTACCGGCGCCATTGGGACCCAACAATCCAAAACAGACGCCCTGCTCAAGCGCAAAACTGACGTCATCGACGGCAACCACCTTGCCGTAATGTTTGACCAGGTTTTTTACTTCCAAAATGGGCGTCATCGGCTGAGTTCAGATTGTTTAGGTTTCGGGTTTCAGGATCTGATTTGTCATGCTCCTGGCTCCTGGTCACTGGTTCCTGGCCAGCAGCCAGCGACCAGTAGCCATTGACCGTAACCCAGAACCTCTGAACCCGGAAGGTTAACCATAGTAAACCTTCCACTAAAGATATCAACACTTTTTTATCCACACAATTATATTTATCGGATGGAAGGTGAATAGAAGATTCAAATGGCTTGACATTCCGTTTATTGCACCTTAATTTTGGCCGGTCTTCAATCTGTCGCTTATCAAGAATGTCACATTTCAGGATAATAGTGATATGGATACTAACCACAAAGACCACGAAGAAGATCAAAAAGTAAAGAAATATTAAAAAATTGTTCCTCTGTGTCCTTCGTGCCCTTCGTGGTAAAAAAATCATTAATTTTCATGCAAAATTTAGGAAATAGGTAAGACTAATGCCTGCGGTAATATCCATTGTGGGACGCTCTCAATCCGGCAAAACCACCCTTATCGAAAAATTGATTCCTGAATTTAAAAGTCGCGGTTATACCATCGGTACCATCAAACACTCGCACCATAATCCGGACATTGATCGCTCGGGCAAAGACAGCTCGCGTCACAAATCGGCCGGTGCCGATACCGTTATTTTTCATTCACCCGGAAAAATTGCCATGGTCAGAAATGATCACGCCGGCGACATGGATAGCCTGATGGGCTATTTTAAAGACGTCGACCTGGTGATTACCGAGGGCTATAAAGCAGGTAACAAACCCAAGATTGAAATTGTGCGCTCGGCGCGGCACTCCGAACCGCTCTTGAAAGATGATGCGCATTTAATTGCGGTGGTGACCGATGTTGATCTGCAATTAAAGGTTCCCATTTTCGGATTTGAGGACGTGGTGCCGCTGGCCGATATGATCGAAAAAAAGTTTCTATGAGCCCGCCGTCATCTGCAAACACCTCCCGGGGCCTAAGCTGGCCCGAACTCGTTCCCGCAACACTGATCAAACGTTACAAACGTTTTCTGGCCGATGTCAAACTGGAAAACGGTGAAACCGTAACCGTCCATTGCCCCAATACCGGCAGTATGGCCGGATGCAGCGAACCGGGCCGGCTGGTTTACCTGTCTGCTCATGACAATCCCAGACGCAAGTACAAATATACCTGGGAATTGATCGCCATGCCGACTTCACTGGTGGGCGTCAACACCCTGATTCCCAATCGTCTGGTCGGCAAATCCATCGAACAACAACTGATTCCTGAGCTTGCCCAATTTAGTAAGGTTAAGCGGGAAGTTAAAATCGGAGCGCATTCCCGCATCGATTTATTGCTGACCGGCAGTAGCGCTGAGCGCTGCTATATTGAAATTAAAAACTGCACCCTGGTAACCGATGGTGTTGCACAGTTTCCAGATGCCGTTACCACCCGCGGCTTGCGCCACATCATTGAACTGGAAAAGCTGGTAAAGGCTGGTCATCGCTCGATGATGTTTTACTTTATTCAGAGAATGGATGCCCGGGTGTTCCGCCCGGCTGACCACATCGATCCCGATTATGGCCGCCGTCTGCGGCAGGCGGCTGAAAAAGGCGTTGAGGTTATTGCCTATGATGTTCGAATAAGCCTTGAAGCAATTGAATTAAATCAAAATATTCCATGTGAGCTTTAATGATGTGCGGCTGCAAAGTTTGACAACACTCTAAAAATCGGTTAGCTTCATTTTTTTAATTAAGGGAAGCCAATACAGGAAAGATGTCTGAAACTTCTTTAGAAAATTTGATGTGCCACCGGGATAACCTGGAAAATGTTCTGGATAATCTCAAAGAAGGGATTATTGCCCACGACATGGACCGGCGCATCTTTTTTTTCAACACCGAAGCAGAGCGCATCACCGGCTACACACGCGAAGAGATTCTGGGCCGCGATTGCCACGAGGCTTTCGGCAGCCCCTTTTGCGGAGAGCGCTGTGTCTTTTGCGAACATCCGCCCAACCTGGCTGCAAAATCCGAGTACACCATCAATATCAATACCAAAAGCGGCGAGCAGCGACGCATCGAGATGACCGTTTCCAGCATGCGCGATGCGGATGAACAATATACCGGAGTGCTGACATCTTTTCGGGATATCACCGATATTTTCAGTCTCAAAGAGCGCGCCGGGGAGCTGACCAGTTTCGGCAACATCATCGGCCAGGACAGCAAGATGATAGCGATCTTTAAACAGATCAAAGATGTTGCCGATTATGATTACCCGGTTCACATCTCCGGTGAAACCGGAACCGGCAAGGAACTGGTGGCTGCAGCCATCCACAGCGAAAGCCGTCGCGGCGGTGCCCCTTTTGTACCGATCAATTGCGGAGCCCTGCCGGAAGGATTGATTGAAAGTGAGCTGTTTGGACATGTAAAGGGTGCCTTTACCGGTGCTCTGCGGGATAAAAAGGGTCGCTTTGAACTGGCCGGCGGCGGCTCGGTGTTTCTGGACGAAGTCACCGAGCTTTCAAACAACATGCAGGCCAAAATATTGCGGGTTTTACAGGAGGGCCAGTTTGAAAGAGTCGGCGGTGAACAGACAATCACGGTTGATGTGCGCGTAATCAGTGCCACCAACAAAAATTTAAAAGATGCGGTCAAACGCGGTAGATTTCGCGAAGATCTGTACTACCGGCTCAATGTGATTCCCATCCATCTGCCGCCATTGCGCGAGCGCAAAATTGACATTCCCCTGCTGAGCGAACACTTCCTGCAGGAAGCCCGCGAGCGTTACGGCAAGAAAAAGCTGCGGATATCCAGCAAGGCCATGTCGTTGATGCTGGATTACCGCTGGCCGGGCAATGTGCGCGAATTACAAAATGCGATTCAGTTTGCCATTGTCAAATCCAACGGCCGGGTAATCGCTGCTGATGATTTGCCCCTGGAACTGCGAGATCTCGAAAATATCTGCGTGCGGCGGGGTCCATCCCGCAAACTGGATGTTGATTCGGTCCGATCGGCCCTTGAACGAACCGGCGGCAATAAGGTTAAAGCCGCCAAACTTCTGGGAGTGGGCCGCGCAACCCTGTATCGCTTTTTAGGCGATCACCCCGATTTAATGGAAACAGTGAATTTACCTTTTTAGGTTGAGCCCGTTATCCCGTTGGCCCGTTAGCCGGTAAAAATAAGAATTAGATGTTATCCTTTTTCAACGGGCACAACCGGCACAACTGGCTCAACGGGCAAACCCTTTAAAACTATCCGGCCCAATAGGGATTAAATTTATAAAGAAGCGTTTTGATGAAAGGGAGCCATTATGCTGACCTTGGAAGAATTAAAAAAAGAAACCGATTTAATCAACGAGATCGAATGGGATATGACGCCCGAAGAGGCGGTCAAGCAGTATCTGGAATGGGGCAATACGGACTGGGGCAGCGGAAAATATGTGATCCGATCCAAAAGCGATTATACGACCTATTTTGTCGTCAATTGCTGGCGCAAGCCCTATTTGATCTATCTGATCCGCCGCAACTCTGAAGAAGCCACCGAGCTGGCGGAATTCGAGCTTCCGAGCCGTTTTGAAAAAGACGTTTGCGAGCTCAAAGGCGTATATGCTCTGGATGATGATGTCAAAGCGTGGCTAAAAGAGGAACTAGGCGAGTAGCGTCTCCCAGAAATGATTTATATGAATTCAGTCGGTCATGTCATTTTCCGAAAGCCGATATGATTTACAAAGTACCTGTGGCCTGATATTTGGGATTCAACCGACTCGTTGGCCACGACCCAATGCTTGGGGGCCGGCTATTCCAAATATCAGGCCACTGCGTAAAGGGGCGGCATCATACCAACATATCGGCTTTCAGAAAATAACATGACCTCATTTGATGAGTAATCGATGGATTTATAGAGCTCAGGGAAAGGATATAAGTAGAGATGGAAAGGATTGAAAGCAAAGACCAGCTGGACCAGCTGGCCAAAGAATTCCGCTATATCATCACCGATATTATGTGCCGGGCAGGCGGCGGGCACATCGGCGGCTCCCTTAGCCTGGTGGAAATTATCATCACGCTGTATTTCAGAATTATGAATCTAAAGCCGGACAATCCCCGCTGGGAAGATCGCGACCGTTTTATCTTGTCCAAAGGACATGCCGGTCCGACCCTTTATACCGCCCTGGCTTACAAAGGATTTATCCCCAAAGATCTACTGTTGACGTTAAATGCCAACGGCACCCAATTGCCGAGCCATGTGGACCAGGTGATTACCCCCGGTATCGACCAGACGGCCGGCTCGCTGGGACAGGGGTTATCCTGCGCCAATGGTATTGCCCTGGCCTGCAAGCTTGCCAACAGAAGCAACACTGTTTTTTGTGTTGTCGGCGACGGGGAATCACAGGAAGGCCAGATCTGGGAAGCTGCCATGTTTGCGGCCCATCACAAGCTGGATAACCTGGTGGTCATTACCGATTACAACAAAATGCAAATCGACGCCGAAGTTGAAAACATCGTGTCACTGGAGCCGGTGGTGGATAAATGGCGCTCCTTTGGCTGGGAGGTGTTTGAAATGGACGGCCATGATTGGGATGATATTTATGAGACCGTCAACAAAGCGATTGCGGTTAAAGATAAACCGGCCATGATTGTGGCCCATACCGTCAAGGCCAAAGGCAATGTCTGTTACGAGAACCGCATCGAATGCCATTTTATCAGCATCCCTGACGAAGACGAGCGCCAGAGAGTCATCGGAGGCGTCTGCGCTGAAGGTGAAGAAGGGCCGTTTGAATTTAACTGGACAGAAGGAAAATAGGAATGAAGCTACACGAGAAAGAATTAAGGGCCGTCTATACCGATACCCTTATTGAGCTGATGACCGAAAACAGCAAAGTGGTTTGCCTGGAAGCGGACCTGGGAAAATCATCGGGCACGGTTCCCCGGGTCTGGGAAGCATTTCCGGATCGGTTTTTCGATGTCGGCGTGGCGGAAGCGAACATGATNNTATGACCAGATCACGATTTCGATTGCCTATGCCGAAAACCCGGTAAAAATCGTCGGCACCGCCCCGGGAATCACCACGGCCAAAAATGGCGCCACCCACATGTGCTTTCAGGATCTGGCGATCATGCGCGCCATGCCGAACATGCGCGTTTACTGCCCGGCGGATGTCTATGAGCTGCGCTCCATGGTCAGATATATGGCCGCCAGTAAAAAACCCGAATACATGCAGCTGATCCGGGAAGTCCACGCGCCGATTTTTAATGAAGACTACGAATTTGATCCGAATAAAGCCAGGGTATTGGATGAGGGCTCGGATGTGACCCTGGTGACTACCGGGTTGACCACCCAGTTTGCGCGCAAAGCCGTTGCCGAGCTGAGGGAGGAAGGCATCTTCGCCGAGCATATTCATTATCCGTCGGTCAAGCCGTTCGATGTCGAAACCCTTTTAGCATCTGTGAAGAAAACCAACGCGGTCGTCACCGCCGAAAACCAGAACGTGATCGGCGGGCTGGGTGGAGCGGTCTGCGAGGTTCTGGCCGAAAACTATCCTGCTAAAGTCAAACGATTGGGCGCTCAGGATCGATTCGGAGAGGTCGGAGATGTGCCCTATCTAAGTGAGACATTGGGGTTCAGCGCTGCAAAGATTGCCAGTGCCTGTCGAGAGATGAAGAAAGCTGCTTAGCGACCCATGCAAACGCCCATACAAAAATTCTGGAACACCAGGCTGCAAAGCTGCAAAGAAGCGCTTGAGAAAAACAATTTCGAGGCCTTTATTGCACCGACTCCTGCTGATGCCGGTAAGATCGTCCTTAACGAGATTTTACCCCAAATAGATGTCAAAAGTGTCTCCTGGGGGGATTCCCTAACACTTCATGAAACCGGGATATTAGAATTTTTTAAAGAAGATCCCGCCTTCGATCTGATCGAAACGTTTGATGAACAAGTACCCCGCGCAGAAATCATTGAGCGTCGTCGTCAGGCCCTTTTAGCCGATCTTTTTTTCAGCGGAACCAATGCCGTCGTTGAATCCGGTATGCTGGTCAATCTGGACATGATCGGCAACCGCGTGGGGGGTATGGTTTTTGGCCCCAAGTGGGTGGTAATTATGGTGAGCCGCAACAAGATCGTTTCGGATCTGGAGCAGGCCATGGAGCGCATCAAGATTCTGGCCGCCCCGGCCAATGCCATTCGACACGGACAAAAAACACCCTGCGTTAAGACCGCCTACTGCATGGATTGCAACAGCCCAGCGCGAATTTGCAACGTCTGGACGATTCATGAAAAATCATACCCCAAAGGCCGCATCAAGGTCATCTTGATCAATCAGGATCTGGGTTTGTAAAACCCGTTAAATTGTACAAGTTGTTGAGAGGCCATTTTTAAAACCAGATGGAGGTGCTGTGATGTCATCGTCAATACCAATTGTGTGCCCCTATTGCGGGGTAGGTTGCAACCTGGAGCTGTCTTTAGACGAAACTGGAAGACCCATCAAGAGCAGGGCCTCCGGCCGCAATCCGGAACTGAATGCCCGGTATCTGTGCGTCAAGGGCTTTACGGTGCATGAGCTTGTCAATCATGAAGAGCGCCTGAGGCAACCCTATATCCGCAAAGCGGATAAACTGGAGCTGGTCTCATGGGATGATGCCATCCAGCTTGCCGCCCAACGACTCAAGGAAATCTCAGATAAATACGGCCCGGAAAGCATCGGGATGCTGTGCAGCGGTAAAATCCTCAATGAAGAGGCTTACCTTTCGCAAAAGTTCCAGCGTGCCGTCATCGGCAACAACCATGTCGACAACTGTGCCCGGCTGTGCCACGGCCCATCTGAAGCGGCTTTAAGACGGCAGTTGGGATACGGGGCCGTCAGCACCTTTTTGAAAGATTATGATGCTACCGATACGGTCTTTCTGGTAGGGGCGCATACGACCTTTACCCACCCGGTTATCTGGATGCAGGTCAAAAAACGCGCTAAAAAGGGCGGTCTGAATCTGATTCTGGCCGATCCCCGCATGACGGATCTCGTCAAAAATGCAGCCGTGCATTTAAAAGTAAAACCGGGCATGGACATTTTCTGGATCAAGGCCCTGGGAAAAATTATCTACGAAAATGGTTGGCACGACCGGGAATTCTGTGAAAAGCAGACCATTGGTTTTAAGGCGGTTTGCGACGGATTGGCTGATTTTGATATCGATGCTGCCTGCAGCCGTGCCGGGGTAAAACGTGAAGACCTGGAAAAGGCAGCCGAACTCATTCATGGTAAAAAAACGATCTTTATCTGGGGTATGGGATTAACCCAGCATGCCCACGGGACGGACAATATTACGGCCCTTGTCAATCTGGCTTTGTTGACGGGCAACATCGGCAAACCCGGGTGTGGGTTGGCGCCGTTGCGAGGCCAGAACAACGTGCAGGGCGCCGGCGACATGGGCGCGTTGCCCAATCTGCTGGCGGGGCATATGGAGGTTGACGATGAAGCCGCTCGGGTACATGTCGGCGCCCTGTGGGGAACGGCGGTTCCAGCCAAACCGGGCCTGGCGGCTCCTGAGATGATTCACGACATTGCCTCCAATAAAATCAGGGCCCTTTATGTCATCGGCGAAAACCCGGCGGTCTCCGAGCCGCAATCCAATTTTGTCACCTGGATGTTGCAAAAACTCGAGTTGCTGATTGTGCAGGACATCTTTCCCAATGAAACGACCAAGTACGCCCATATTGTTCTGCCGGCGGCCACGGTCGGCGAAAAAGACGGCACCTTTAACAATGCCGCCCGGCGGGTACAGTATACAGCAGCCGGCCTGAAACCGCCGGGCGAAGCCAAAGCCGACTGGCAGATTTTAACGGAAATGGCCAATGCCATGGGCGCCGACTGGTAATACACCTCAACCGAAGACATCTGGGAAGAAATTCGTAAAGCGGCCCCGGTTTTCAGCGGCATTACCCACAAACGGTTAAAAGCGTCTTCCGGGATTTTTTGGCCCTGTTATGATGAATCCCATCCGGGCACTCCCCGTCTGTACGAAGACGGATTCGGCTTTCGCGACCGCCGCGCGCGCTTTTTACCGGTTGATTTGCCGGACACCCTCATGGAGCCCACCGAGGAGTATCCTTATATTCTAATCACCGGGCGCCTGCTGGAACATTTCAACACCGGGGAGATGTCGCGGCGAACCACCAAACTTTCCAAACTCAAACCGGCATCGTATCTGGACATGAATCCGGAAGACGCCGAGGCGGCCGGTTTGGGCGCAGACGACATCGTGCGGTTGACCAGCCCCCATGGATCGGTGCTATTGCCTTTGAAGATCAATGCCAGCCTGCAGCGCGGGCATCTCTTCGCGCCGATTCATTTCAGTGAACCCAATTTTAACTCCCTGATGAGTGCCGTACCCATCGATCCCAAGGCCAGGATGCCGGCCTTAAAGGTGATTCCGGTAAAGCTGCAAAAAGAGAAATGAGCAGACAAATGGTAGGCTAACCGGCGACGATGTCAAAAGCCATCATCGATAAGGATGCATCATGAAAACGGATATGAATGTTCACGAGACGTTAGGCCGGTACATACTGGCAGATGGTATGGACCTGGTGATGGACCTGGAGCGGTCCCACGGCAGCTGGATTGTGGATCAAAGGGACGGGACAGAGTACCTGGACCTCTACACCATGTATGCATCCCAGGCCATTGGCTACAACCATCCCGGGATGCTGGAAATCAGCGATGAGCTGGCCCGGGCGGCCACCCAGAAGCCGATTTGCTCGGATGTCTATACCGAACAAATGGCCCGGTTCATGGAAGTCTTTGCCCGGGTGGCCATGCCGGCGTACCTGCCGCATGCTTTCTTTATCGAAGGTGGTGCGCTGGCGGTTGAAAACGCCCTGAAGGCCGCCTTTGACTGGAAGACCCGCTTGAACCTGGCCGCGGGCAAGGATGATGCGCGCGCGGACATGATCATCCATTTCAAGGAAGCCTTTCACGGCCGCAGCGGATATACGCTATCATTGACCAACACCTATAATCCCGATAAGACCCGATATTTTCCCAAATTCGACTGGCCGCGAATCGATAATCCCAAGCTCCGCTTTCCGGTTGACGCAGCCGAGGTGCAACGCGTGTCTGAAATCGAAGGGCAGGCGCT
>JABAHP010000751.1_pt3 | contig 19761 bp, 18 predicted proteins | sample 7062081 | NCBI WGS metagenome assembly JABAHP01 (sample SAMN14534357, study PRJNA622989) | marine sediment metagenome | biome: marine biome [ENVO:00000428]; feature: marine pelagic biome [ENVO:01000023]; material: deep marine sediment [ENVO:00002113] | place: India: Gulf of Kutch | collected...
ATCATTATCATAAAGAAAAGCACATACGCCGCCGCCGAGGCCATGCCCATATCGAAGACTCCCCGCAATCCAATGTCGTAGATGTAATAGACAATCGTAGTGGTGGCATTATTTGGACCGCCGGAATCGTTGGACATGATGTATATCTCGATGAAGACCTGGAATGATTTTATTGTGTTGATCAGGATTATGTACAAGGCTGTTGGCCTCAATGCTGGCAGGGTGATCTTAAAGAACTGTTGAACTTTGGAGGCACCATCAAGTTCCGCCGCTTCATAAAGTTCATCCGGGATCGATTTAAGTCCCGCCAGGAATATAAGCATGTAATAGCCGGAGGCGATCCAGACATCCATGAACATTATTGAGTAAAGCGCTGTCGATTCGGTCAGAAGAAATCCGCGCTCTGGTGTGGGAAGCCCGGTCAGGCTGAACAGGAATTCAAGATATCCGCCCTTTTGATACAGTGAGGTGAAAACCAGCGCCATGACGACCAATGCCACCAGTGACGGTAGAAAATAGGCTGAACGGAAAAAGGTCGCGAATTTGATTTTGCGGTTTACAAGTAGCGCAAGCAGTAACGCGAAGACAGTTGTAAAAGGTATCGTTCCGATTACAAAGACCAGCGTGTTTTTCAATGATGCCAGGAATTGCGGATCGGAGAAGAGATTCATGTAATTGCTCAAACCCCTGAAATTCAATGCCTGAGTGCCAAGGGAATAGTCTGTAAAAGATAGATAAAGCGAATAGAAAAGCGGGAAGAGCCAAAAGATTAGAAGTGTCAGCACCCAGGGTGAGATGAATATATAGGTTGTGCCTTTTTGATGTAGGCCATTACTCTTCATTGATTATCTTTGCAATTTCATCACATGCCGTCTTGAGTATTTCCTCCGGCGTGCCTTTGTGGTAGATCGCCTTCTGCACAGCATCCTCTATCACAAACTGAATCTGCACCCATTTGGGATGAACCGGTGAGGGCCTGGCATAATTCAACTGCTGCAGAAATGTCATCGCCAATGGATTTGCCTCGCGAAGTATTTCCGCTGCAGCCTGCTTGTTCGATGGTGTCACAAATCCTGCGGCCTGATTAAACCTCAGATTCGGCCCTTTCGATACAAGAAATCGAATAAACTCTAGCGCTTCTTCCTTTTTATTCGAGCGGGCGTTGACAGTCAAAAATTCTCCGCCAAGAAATGACGCTGAACGCGCTCCATCTTTTTTGGGGCCGGGGATCATGCATGCTCCCACCTGAAAGTCAGGTGGATTGCCTCGCATCATACGCAGCAGCCAGTCGCCGGAAATGATAAAGCCAAGCTCACCGGCCATGAATTTATCGTCAAGCCGCCGCTGAGATTCCAGAAAGCCGATATCGGAGAGCGCGGTATAAAATTTCAGAGCCTCAACAGCTTCAGGAGATTCCAGCATGCAGCTGTCACCCTCAAGTACTTTGCCATTATTGGCCCATAAAAATGGCAGGAATTTTTTATACAACGTGAATTTTTCGTAAGCATTTGAACCGAAGCCGTAAATCTGCTCGCCAAGCTCATTTATCTTTTTGGAATAATCATAAAGTTCTTCCCAGTTGCGGGGGGGGATTTTGGGATTCAAGCCGGCATCGGTCATCAGATTCTTGTTATAGAAGATTACACGAGTGCCCAGCATCCATGGAAAACCATAAATCTTGTCGTTCATGAATGCCGCTTCCCAGCCCATCAGGGAGTCCTGATATGGCTCGGATTCATCTGATAAATCCATCAGAAGGTCCTTGGCGGCATACTCCGGCACCCAGTCGGAGCCAAGTTCGATTATATCAGCTGCTGTATTGGTGCTGAATGAAATGGTTATTTTGTCATGACCGCCCGACCAGTTAAGGTCGATAAGTTCGATTTTGATATCCGGATTGGCGGCCTCGAATTCGGCCACTAGGTTATTTATCACGGGGCGGACATCCTCTGAAGTCCAGAAATGCATAAAGGTCAGGCTGCTTTCTTTTTTCCCGCAGGAAAGCCCGAGGATCAAAATAAAAGCCAGTATGATGTAAATTGTCTTTTTCATGTGCCTGAATTTATATTCCGATATAAGAACGGTCAAGTTTGAACTTTTTGTTGACTTGGAGGGGTTGATTTGGTTTGTTTTTGACGTATGAAGGGTTTTAGAATAATATCAATTATATGCCTCATCATCTTATTTACGCACCTTCTCGTATATTCTCAGGTTAATGACACAGCAGTATCCGATACCCCCCTTTTCGACATCTCTCGCCTGCCGGTTTTCATCGGAACAGTACTGGCCATAATCATATTTTTTATCGCCACATATCTGGTAAAGGCACGAGCCGAGACCAAAATACGCAAAGTCGCTGGACTTAATGCTGTCGATGAGGCGATTGGACGGGCTACCGAGATGGGACGTCCGGTGCTTTTTACACCCGGATGGGGCGGAGATATCCAGCGTCCGACAACAATAGCCGCCCTGAATATATTGAGTCTCGTTGCCGAGAAGACTGCTTCCTATAATTGCGACCTGATTTTTCCGACTCATGATCCGGTCATCATGTCCGCTGCTGAGGAGACAATTCAGAACGCTTATATCAATGCCGGACATCCGGATCAGTTCAAACCCGACAATATCTACTATACAACATCTTCACAATTCGGCTATGCCGCCGCTGTTGACGGTGCGATTACGAGAATCGAACCGGCCACTGTCATGCTTCTCGGGACATTCGAGGGCGAGGCGCTAATTCTGGCTGAGACCGCCAATTCGATTGGGGCTATGCAGATCGCCGGCACCGATTCGACCATACAGCTTGCTTTTTTCCTGGTAGCCTGTGATTACACATTGATAGGGGAGGAGCTGTTTGCGGCCTCGGGATATCTTTCCAGCGACGAGAAGATTGTATCCTCCATCAAGGCGCAGGACTATATGAAAATTATCATAATTGCACTTCTGGTTGCCGGAGGAATTCTGGCGACCTTTAACCTGGACTTTTTGGGCGAGTGGATTTTGTAGCATGAGAACTCGATTTCCCATAGCGATCTGTTTCGTATTCGGGATATTCACATTATTGCAATATTTCTCCAGGCATCCTACACTTACCGCTATGTATGCCGAAATTCTTGACTGGATGCAGATCATATTTGTTTTTACATTGCTGGTGGGCGTAATTTCGATCTTCAAAATCCATTCCACAAAAATATCCAAACAGGAAAGAAACTGGCCCTATAGCATCTTAACAATTCTCGGTATCGTGATCATGGCTGTCCTCGGTTTTGGATTCGGCACTGAATACGGTACTCCTTTCCTGTGGATATTCCAGAATATTCAGGTGCCCATGCAGTCCACCATGTTTGCGTTAATCGCATTCTTTGTAGCATCGGCGGCATACCGCGGATTCCGATTTCGCAATAAAGAAGCGGCTGTCCTTCTGATAACTGCGATGATCGTTATGCTGGGGCGGGTGCCCTTGGGACATCAGATATCCGATCTGATTCCTCAGACGGCGCAATGGATCATCGACAATCCCTCCACTGCGGCCAAACGCGGAATCCTGATCGGAATCGGTTTGGGTTCAATCACCACTGCATTGCGTGTAATCCTCGGAATCGAGCGCTCATATCTGGGAGGGCGGTCCTGATGGATTTGAGCAGGCTGGACAGACGGATTATCTTCCTGATCATCGCAATTGTGGTGATTGTACCTATGTTGTTTGATATCACTCCTGAAGTGCAAATCACCAAAGACACTCAACAGATTTTTGATGCAATCGACTCTCTTAAACCGGGCGATTATATCATGGTCTCGTTCGATTTTGAGGCGGCCTCATTTCCGGAGATGCGTCCATTGGCATCGGTGATTTTAAATCATGCATTCGAGAAAGACCTGAAGGTAGTCGGCCTGGCACTTTTCTCCGAGGGTACCGCAATCGGTTATACTTTGCTTACACAAATCGCCAGAGAATATAATAAGGACTACGGTATTGATTATGTCTATCTCGGATTTCGTCCCCAGTATGTCTCGGCCATTCTGGGAATGGGGGAATCGATCCTAAAAGTATTTCCAGAAGATTATTTGAAGCGGCCATTAGAAGTATATGCTGATTTCCTTGGTCTCGAAAATTATGAGGATCTTCCGCTTCTGGTTTCAATTGCAGACGGTTCTCTTCCGATTCACTGGGCCGATTATGCCAACGCCCGATACGGACAGGAGGTGGCGGTGGCCTGCGCTGCAGTGATGGTAACCGCATTCAAGCCGTACTTTGAAAGCGGCCAGCTTATTGGACCTGCGGCGGGTGTTAAGGGCGCAGCCGAATACGAAAAGCTTTTGGGTTACGAAGGCGCGGCCCACAGAAGGCTGTTTACCCAGTCAGTGGTGCATCTGGCGATAATTATTTTAGTTATAGTGGCCAATGTCTCGGCTTATGTCTGGAGAAAAAAATGAGTATCGAAACTCTGGTAGCGGCCATACTGACCCTGGCGATATTCTCCTTTTTGTACAAGGAGAATCCGTTTTATCGTGCCGCGGAGCATCTCCTGGTCGGAGTTTCGGTAGGATATTATCTGGTCATACTGGTCGAGGAAACGATCTGGTCAAAAGTCGCCAAGCCATTGGCTTATGACCAGAACTGGATTGTAATCATCCCGGCTATTTTGGGTCTGATGATGTTTTTCCGCCTTTCCAGAAATAAAGCCTATTTAACACGAATCCCACTGGCGCTTCTAATTGGCGCCGGAGCCGGGGTCTCGATTCCGGCCATGCTATGGGCCCGGGTTTTGAAGCAGATGTCCGCTTCAATGCTGCCTTTATACACGATCAGCGGAATCATAGTTCTGGTTGGAGTAATCACCACAATTATTTACTTCTATTTTTCCCGCGAGCAGGAGGGATGGTTCGGTTATCTGGCTAAAACAGGCACTTATTTTCTTATGATTTTCTTCGGGGCGACATTCGGTTATACTGTTATGTCCCGTGTAACGCTTTTAATCGGGCGGATGGAGTTTCTGCTGACCGACTTCCTGGGGATTGTGGGATGATCTGCCCGCGCTGCAAGACGCCCATGAAAGAGCTAAAGCGCACGTATCATAAACGGAGAAAATGGGTTTGCCCCAATTGCAAATATGTCCGATTCCAGGATATCACCAAAAGAAATTGACATTTTTGCCGATTATATTAAAAGCAAGGGTTTCATTTTGGTATGCCGAAAAATTTCGATACAGAAATAGAAATAGGAACTTCCGGCTATTCATTTCTTGATTGGATAGGGCCTTTTTATCCTCCGGGGACTCAAAAAGGAAAGATGCTGGATTATTATGTTCAGCATTTCAACACGGTGGAAGTCAATTCATCCTATTACCGCATACCGCATCCGAAAGTCTTTGAGGCCATGATCAGGAAAGTGCCGCAGGATTTTGAATTCATGATCAAGGCGCATCAGAGCCTGACTCATGATAGAAAAGATATTATGGAACCGACCGCCCGTTTCAGAGAGTCGCTTTTGCCATTTAAGGGGACCAATATGTTGTCTGGCATATTGCTGCAATTTCCTTATTCATTTAAGTATTCCGAAGAGAATCTCGAATACGTTCGGAAATCAAGCGACCTTCTGATAGGTCAGGATGTTTTTGTAGAGTTCAGGCATAGTGGATGGGTCCGGGATGAGGTCTTCAAGACACTGGAAAGCGAGGGGATTTCATATGTCAGTGTTGATGAACCGGCGTTGGAAGGATTGATTGAGCCTGAGGCGCAAACCACCTCTGAGACCGCCTACATTCGCCTGCATGGACGTAACAGCCGCACATGGTGGTCGGGAGGATCGGAACGATACGATTATCTATACAATGAAAGTGAATTAAGCGAATGGTCAAAGAAGATCGAGGAGATTAAAAAGAAAACACGTAAGATTTATATATTCTTCAATAATTGCCATCATGGTCAGGCAGTGCAGAATGCAAAGATGATGTTGAATCTGCTGAAATCGGAAAAGGGAGAATGAGGATGAGGAAAAAGGTCTTAGTATTTTTGGTAATTTGTATAATCGCATATATCGGCCTGGGATTCATGGAGGGTTCCGGCAGTGTTGCGGTCGATTATATTAACACCACCTCATCTATGGATACGGTAAGTCCGCTTCCCCCTGCGGAATTTGCAGGTACTGACATGCACCTGACCGGCCCTCCGACTTTGAGATGCCTTTCAGCCATAGTTGTAGATAATAATACGAACCAGATTTTATTTGAAAAGAACAGTGCGGTCAGAAGACCGGTAGCATCTATAACCAAACTTCTGGCGGCGATCGTTCTGGCCGAGATGGACTTTGATCTTAACCAGAAGATTATAATCTCCAGATGGGATTCCAGGTCCTCCGGCAGCCCGCGCTTGAAAATCGGCGAGAAGTTCTTTGCCAATGATCTGTTCTATGCCGCCCTGATTGCCTCGGATAATCAGGCCATAAAAGCCCTGGCACGCACCAGCGGCGTGGCCTATCCGGAATTCATCCGTCTCATGAACCAGACCGCAAAGAAGCTGGGTATGGATTCTACCAGCGTGATCGATCCATCGGGAATATTCGATCATAATATCTCCTCAGCCAGAGATTGTGCCAAGCTCTTGAATTATGCATTCAAATTCCTTATTATAAAATCGGCGCTATCAACACGATTATATGAATTCAGATCGCTGAATCATAAGAGGCTGATAAGGATCGGCAACACTAACCGGATGCTAAAATCGAAATGGAAGATCTCCGGCGGTAAGACCGGATATATTTCCGCTTCCGGTTATTGCCTGGCGAACCGGATGCAGGATGATTCCGGCGGGGATATTACAACCGTTATTCTGGGAGCGCCGTCAAACTCATACAGGTTTTCCGAAACCGCTAAAATAGCCGAATGGGCCTTCAAAAATCTTGAGAAAAAATTAGCCGATGGGGGTAAGTGATGCCTAAGAAAAAAGGAGCTGCCGGGGGAGATGCGCAACAGGAAATCCTGGAAGGGATCGATGCTGTGGGTACGATTGTCGAAGAGGATCTGGGTTACCTAAGGAAACGTCTGTCAGAAATCCAAGAAGAGATATCCAAAATTCGTGATGACATAGGGGTCATCAAGGTTGATCAGAAAGGCCTCGAGAATAACCAGCTTGACATACTGGAAACCCTTAAATTCCTCACCGATAAACTTGACCGCCTCGAGATCAGAATTGCCGAGGGTCTGGAGAAGGGTGATTTCGATGATACGATTGATGCGGACTAAGCATCTGCAGTAGTCCCATAAACAATCAAAAAAAACGCACCGATCATTACGGTGCGCCTTCTTTCATACATCGCAATTCTATTTTTCAGCTAATCGTCTTTCTGGCTAAACATATCTGACAGCGTCTGCCAATCCGGATCTCCTGCGAATTCGGCTCGATCCTGAGCGCTGGCTCTTTCTTCGAATTCTTTAAAATATCTTCCTGCATCGCCCTTTTCACCTTTTGCTAATGAAGCCAGGGCAGACAGGGCAAAAACACGGGCATTGGAATCATCGATACCTCGAGCTTTCCGCAGATATTTTAAAGCATCTCCATGCTGGCCAATTATGTAATAGGCTTCACCGAGGGCCATATGATTGTCGAAATCATCGTCATCTATGTCAACCGCTTCTTTCAGGTCATCTATGGCCTGTTCAAAATCTCCCAGCCTGAGATATGCAAAGCCTCGCTCCCGGAATGCTTTTGTATTCTCAGGTCTCCAGTCGAGAATCTCATTCAGGCATTCTATGGCTCGATTTAGACGTCCTTCGCTTGTGTAAAAGCGGGAAGCTTTGAAGAGGTCATTGATCGCCTGGGTCTGCTGTCCCATCTGGACATACGCTCTGGAACGCTTGTAATAAGTGTCGCCATCTTCATATTTGGCCAGTGCAAGAGTATAATTTCCGATTGCTGCCTGCCAGTCCTCCTTGGAGGCCATAGCATCGGCCTTGACCAGATATTCCTCAAATGTGATTTCGGAAGGCACATATTCTGTTTTGATTTTTTCGAGCTCGACACTGAATTTGTTATTCTTGTTGCGTTGGATATCTATGGTGCTCGAGAATTCCTTGTATCCCTGAGCCATGACCACCAGCCTATGTTTTCCCGCAGTTATATTGGAATAGGTCGTATTACCCGGCCCGAGAACTTTATTGTCGACGATCACCCTGGCCTGGGGGATATTCGCGATAACAGTCAGCTGGCCGTAATTGGGAATCGGAACCTCTTTTACCGGAGACGGCTCTTTTTTCTTCGCTTCATTCCTGTTTTCAACTTTTTCCACAACCGCAATGGAAGGATCCAGGGATAAAGTCAAAATCGAGGTTGCCCCGGAAGCATGAGCGAAACTAACAGCCGCTGTCTTATACTGTGGCTTGGAGGCGGATATCGACCATGTACCGGGCTCCAGATTGTCAATGACGAACATCCCCTGAGCATTCGTAAATAGTGTTTTACCCTGTTCATCAAGAACCACCTGGGCCTTGGGAATGACCTCGCCGGTCTTGGCATTTACAACCAGGCCGACAACTTTGCCCGGAATCACAGGTACTGAGGGCCGCGACATCACAAATGCTATCGCTATCACGATTATAATTCCCAGAACCGTACCAAGGTATATCCTCTTCCAGTCAAAAGCTTTCTTCTTGGCGCGAAATCTCTTGCCCCTGACAACGATTTCGTCTCCGGTTTTTATTTTCATTATCGAAGGCAAATAAATCCGTGATCCGCTGAATTGTGCGACACCATCAATCGAATTTTCCTGAGACATTGAGGCAGGGGGAAGGATATCGGGCTCAGGCTCCGGATTTACTGGCTGCTGCAAAATCTCCCTTTCCAGCTGTTTTTCCCAGGAATCCCGAGGTTCTTTTTTAGCGGGCTCTGGAGGCGGTTCCCCATGCTTCTGCCTCATAATATTGGGGATTTTCTTATGCAGATTGGAAATCAGTTCATCCCGTTCGATACTGGAGACCGTTTCATCAGGAATAATATAGATTTTGTCTGTCGACGTTAAATTATTTTCTGCTTTTTCCGGGGGCTCGTGGCCCTCCATGTCCAAATTTTCATGCTGAGCAAGAGGCAGGCCGGTCTCAGAGGTATCCTGAGGAACAATCGCATCGACAACTTCCGTAGTTTCCAGGCGGTCTTCGGAATCAGACTCATAATTAAAGTCATCGGAGCTATTAAAGTCCGCTGTGGAATCGGTGCCGTTGGGAATCAGCTCATCATCAATTCCAAGCCCCTTTTCCGCGTCTTGCTCGCGAGAGCTAAGTTTTTGATATTCAGGGGTTTTGTCCTTATCAACTTCCTTTTCAGATGAATCCTCTGTGATATTCTCCCGAAGTTTGTTAATTTTGATTTCATCCGCATTCTTGTCCGGCATGATAATATTTCCTTGCTTTTCAGCTCCAACCCTTCTAATCAGCTATAAGTTTGATTATTTCGAATCGGCCTGTTTCGAATTTTGGAGTTTCACTGCATTGTTGCTAAACTCATGAATTTTATATATATTCATTATCGGCCAATACATATCTATTGCTTTAATATTGAGAGGCATAAAAACTTAACCTTTGTGAGCCTGCAGTTTGAACATTTTTTCACTTGACACATCTATAAGTTGAACGTAATTTTGCACTTTAATATTTTGATCTCTTCGGGAGGGAAGTTTATGTTTAAGAATTCGCTGATCACAGCTTTAGTCTCACTTTTTTTAGGCGCCTGCTTTTTATTTTTGGGATGCGATGATGATGAGAATGGGCCTCAAGTACTTGATAACACAGCACTTAAGCTTGAACCCGCGGGTCTTCCTTCAGTAATGGAGGCGGATGGGATGGCTTATGAATTGTGGGTTGTCGATACCCTGGAGAAAAATACTCTTGCCAGTTTGGGCAAATTCTTCTGGGATAACGATGCATATGAATTTCTAAATCTCCTTGGTTCCCCCAGATCGGACGTTTTTAATCTTCCAGAGGGCAAAACTACTAATGACTATAACCTCGTATTTCTAACATTCGAGCCCTATCCTGATACGGATGAAGAAGGTTCCCTGAACTATGCAATGTCGGCTCGGATTGTGGAGGAATTTCCAATTCTGAGAATGAAATTTGATGAGGTTTTTGCCGAAGCTCTGGGCGTTTACGTCTTAACCAGTCTTTCGGATTTCAATCTGGAGGAAACTGATACGGCCGCCCATGAAATCTCCGGTCTATGGTTTGCAGAAGTAGGTCCGGGAGAATTTGACTATGGTTCTCTGACGCCGGGTCTTCTGGTTCCTACGCTCTCGCAGCAGGCTAACATGACCTACGAAGGCTGGGTCTTCATGCAGGGCTGGGAAGAGCCGCTTTCCCTGGGTAAATTCAGAAATGCTCAGTTCAGAGATTATAGTAATCCATATATCGATGATCAGTATGCGCCCTTGTTCCCGGGTGAGGATTTTCTGTTGCCTGATGATGCCCCGCCATGGATCATAAATGAATTCCCGTTGGAACTTGTGGGAGAAAGAGGAGATACAGCCTCTCAGGTCTTTATCACGCTGGAACCGTATCCTGATCCAGATGAGGCGAGCCCGTTCCCGCTGGTTCTTCTCTCGCGCAATCTTCCTTTCCTGAACAGCCCCACGGATCGGAAGATAAGCAAGGCGCACTCGGAGATTACCATGGGCAACAGATACATAAACCTGCCCACAATAACTGTTACCAGGACCGCCAGGGAAAATTAACGATAAACGCAGTTTGGAAATAAGTAAGTTCAATCAAGACCGGCTTATGAAAATAGGCCGGTTTAAATTAAAGTGAAATAATTCACAAGAAGGGAAATCGCACATGGACAGCTTAGGCATTTACGCCGCAATTTTCGGTTTGGCCGGTCTCCTTTTTGCCCTCATTTTGAATTTCTGGATTAAAGCCCAGAAGGCAGGGGGAGAAAATCTTAAGGAGCTGGCCGACACCATCCATAAGGGCGCTATGGTATTCCTGAAAAGGGAGTATTCGATACTCCTGATTTTCATAATAGTCGTAGCTGCGCTTCTGGGACTGTTTGTAGATCAATCATGGAATACATCGATTGCATTTGTATGCGGCGCCTTTCTTTCGATGACTGCCGGATATTTCGGCATGAATTCGGCTACCATGGCCAATGTCAGAACCGCCAATGCGGCCGCGGAAAAAGGACAGTCGGCAGCCCTGACCATAGCCTTTTCAGGTGGAGCGGTCATGGGTATGTCGGTGGCCGCACTGGGCCTCTTGGGAGTGGGAATCTTTTACTATTTCTTCGGCAAACCGGAGGCTGAGACTGTAAATACGATTACCGGTTTCGGTATGGGCGCTTCATCGATTGCTCTCTTTGCCCGTGTGGGCGGGGGAATATTCACTAAGTCTGCAGATGTGGGCGCCGATCTGGTCGGAAAAGTCGAGGCCGGAATTCCTGAAGATGATCCCCGCAATCCTGCCGTCATCGCGGATAATGTGGGAGATAATGTTGGTGATGTTGCCGGTATGGGAGCCGACCTTTTTGAATCATATGTCGGTTCAGTTATCGCAACCATAATTCTGGGAGCCACAGCGGCTATAGGTGTTCTCACCAAGCTGGGAGCTGAGGGAACCGCAGTCGAATCTGTCAGAATCGGCCTTATGGCTCTGCCGCTTCTGGTGGTAATGGCCGGTATTGTGGCCTCGATGCTGGGAATACTCTCGGTCAGAGTTTTCTCCAAGATGAATCCCGCGGCGACATTAAGGATAGTTACATATGTGGGCGCTATCGTTATGCTGATTGCAACCTATATAATTGTCGACAGGCTGGGATTGAGCCAGAAAATATTCTGGGCCGTGCTGACCGGTAATTTCTGCGGTATCACCCTGGGTCTTCTGACCGAGTATTATACCGCTGCCGGCCCGATCAGAAAGATCGCCCGCGCTTCGGAAACCGGTCCCGGAACCAATATTATCACAGGGCTTGCGGTTGGCATGGAATCGGTCGCGCTGCCTCTTCTGGTTATCTGTGTCGCCGTCTTTATCGGCTACAAGATAGCCGATCTCTATGGTATCGGTATTGCGGCGGTCGGTATGCTGGCCACGATCGGCGTTACCATGTCTGTAGATGCCTATGGTCCCGTGGCTGACAATGCCGGCGGAATAACCGAAATGGGCGGATTGGGAAAGAATGTCCGCGCTATTACAGATCGTCTTGACGCTCTCGGAAATACAACTGCCGCTATCGGCAAGGGCTTCGCTATTGGCTCGGCGGCCCTTACAGCCCTGGCCCTGTTCTCGGCCTATACTCAAGCAGTCGATTTACACACAGATGAAAAATTTGCCGGTATCGACCTGATGGATGTCAAAGTTATTGTCGGGCTCTTTATTGGCGGTATACTCCCGTTCTTGATCGCCTCCCTAACCATGACTGCGGTCGGACGTGCCGCGTTCAAGATGGTGCATGAAGTCAGGCGCCAGTTCAGGGAAATTCCCGGCTTGATGGAAGGCAAGGCCAAGCCCGATTCGCCGCGCTGTGTGGCAATTGCCACCACCGGGGCGTTGCAGGAAATGATCATCCCCGGCCTGCTGGCGGTTATCGTGCCGGTCATAGTCGGCCTGACTCTCGGAGCATACGCTCTTGGCGGACTCCTAGCGGGCGCGACGCTGACAGGCGTTTTGATGGCTCTTATGATGTCTAATGGCGGCGGCGCATGGGATAATGCCAAAAAGCACATCGAGGAAGGCAACCTGGGCGGCAAAGGTTCGGAAGCCCACAAGGCCGCTGTGGTAGGAGACACTGTCGGCGATCCGTTTAAGGATACATCCGGACCGTCCATGAATATCTTGATTAAGCTTATGGCTATGGTTTCTCTAGTCCTGGCCGGTGCCGGTGTCTTCACAAAGCTGTAGGAATCTGTTATTTATATAATGCAAGGGCCATCCTTCGGGATGGCCTTTTGCGTTGCCGCGAGTCAAAAGGACAACATTTTCATTGACATTAGCCGTCATTTTTCCTATCTGATTTTAGCCTGGAGGCAACAATGCATGATATCTACAGCGAAATAGTGGAGCCGAGAAAAAAGGCCGGATTACGTCAGGTAGTGGAAGTGGTGACCTCTCCCACGAATGCTTTCCGATCGATTGTCGAATCCGGGCATGTCTGGCTATATCCATTCGTGCTTTTGTCCTTTATCATGATATTCTCAATGCTGGTGCAGCTTCCGGAACTCGGCGATACCGCAAAGGAACCGGTGCTGCCAGGTGTGGATCAGGAGAGTCTGGACACGGCCATAAGAGTAATGACATATATTTTCATATTCGTTTTTGTACCTGTGATTGCACTGTCTACAATAGTAATACCGGCATTGATATATATGTTTTTCGAAAGTTTTGTGCTCGGTGGCAGGGCTGATTACAGGCAGGTTTTGAATGTGACGGCATACGCGCTCATGCCCTCAGCGCTCGGTATTATTCTGACCTCGATCATATCCTGGGTGTTTCAGATCCCGGAATTTTCATTCAGTCCGGCAATTTTTTTGACTGAAGAAATGCGACAGACTTTTATGGGAAACTGGCTGGGGATCTTCGATGTTTTCACTGTTTGGAGTCTGGTTTTGACTATGATTGGCCTGTCCATATTATATGGACACGGCCGGCTCCGGACCGCGGCATGGCTGTTTCCGCTGTATCTGGTGGTTTTCACTTTCTTCGCCCTGTTCGGTTCGTTCATGGAAAGATTTTCCTCTGATATGATGGGTGTCTAAGATTTTTCTGAATATAATTCAGGCCTGATGCAAGGAATTTATATTTGATCTGTCTATTTTATTATGCGATATGATTGTCTGCTGGAGTGCGGCGAACTTGAATATTGAAACAAACGCAAATAAAATACGTCACTTATTAGGAAAATACTATAAAAAGAGCAAGTAGTATGAACGATAGAGCAATGGTTTGCTGGTTAAACAGCCCCAAAATTGAAATGAAAAGCGCCTCAGGATAGAACCATAATATGCTACATCCCCATCTAAAACAAGAAAAATATCCCTTTGAAATATACAGGAGGTTTCAATGAGCCGAAACTCAATGGCAAAGACTGTTATCTTTGCTCTTGCTATTATATTGACGGCGGTTTTTCCGCCGCAAAGACTGCATGCGCAGGAAGAGAACCTGCCGCTTCTCACTCTGGATGAATGCATCCAGAAGGGCCTGGATAACGATCCGGATATTGTGCGCGCGCAGGAAAGCATTTCGCAGATCAATAACACACTCTGGACCGACTACGGCAGCTTCCTTCCAAGTGTCAGCACGAGCCTGAGCTATAACTGGAATTCACGGCCATTTGTGGCTGAGTATATCCAGAGTCCCAGCGGAGATTCGATTATTCCTGTGTTTGTGAATGAGAGCTATAGCTCATCATTGAATATCAATCAAAATCTCTTCAATGGATTTTCCGATTATTTTTCACTCCGGGCCAGCCGTCACAGCAAGCGAGCAATCCATAAAAACTATGATAATGAAGTCCTGAATGCCGTCTATGACATTAAAACCAGCTACTATGAAGTTCTTCAGACAATGAAACTTGCGGATGTCCAGAGAAAAGCTCTGGAGAGAAGCCAGGAGCAGCTGCGCATAACCGAGACACGGTATGAACTTGGATCAGCAGCGCTTTCGGATGTGCTTAAAGCGCGTGTTTCCGAGGGAGAAGCCAGGTTGAACGTGATCAATGCCGAAAATAACTACAAGGTAGCCATGGCTAACCTGAATTACCTGATCGGCATAGATATCGAACAGCAGTATCGTGTGGACTCCTCAGTGATAGTGCGCGAAACTGAGTATACCTTGGAGAACTCGCTGGAGACGGCCATGCAATACAATCCAACCCTGCAATCGCTCAGGGCTTCAATGGATGCTTCCAGAAATAATGTCCGTGCAGCCTGGGGAGGTTTCCTCCCGGATCTCAATTTCAGCTTCACGACCTCATATTATCAGCCGGGTGAATTCGAGTTTGGTGATATATACAGCGCCAACCATAATTATCGTTATGGTTTGACCCTGAGCCTGAATATCTTTGACCGCTTTCTAACCAAGAGAAATGTCTCTACAGCCAAAGCAGCGCTGAATACAGACCAATTCAATTATCACAATTACGTCAATAATCTGAAGCTTCTGGTAACACAGGCATATCTGAACCTGGAGCGCGCTCAGCTGGCCATGCAGGTATCGCGCGACAAACTGGCATCGGCCCAGGAGGATTACAAGCTTGCCCAGGAGAAGTATTCGCTTGGAGCAGCTACAATTCTTGATCTGCTCGATGCCGAGGTTTCTCTGAAAACTGCTGAATCCGACCTGATCGATTCGGAGTATAACTTAAATCTGGCCATTGCCAGCCTTGAAAAGGCTCTGGGCAAAATCGAATATTGAGGAGTTTTATTTTGGCAGATGTGCATTCAATCCCAGGCAAACGCAGGAAAAAAGGACGGCGCCGTAAAATTTTCATAATTATGGCTCTGATCATTCTGTTTTTGATCGTTATCTGGCTGATCTGCGGACGATCAGGTGATTCAACCACTGTAGTCACCACGACCGAGGTAGAAACCGGCGATATAGTATCCAAAGTCAATGCCACCGGTCGTGTTAAACCCAAAGCTGAAGTCAATATTCAGGCCGAGATTTATGAAATCATAGTCGAGATACCGGTTGAGGAGGGGGATTCGGTCAAGCAGGGAGATCTCCTTGTGAGGCTGAAGCAAACATCCTATCAATTTAATGTGGACAAAGCCAGAGCTGACCTGAGGACAGCCCAGGCAAATCTGGAGCAGGCCAGATCGAATCTGGAATACTGGGAATATAAATATAACCTGCAGCAGGAGCTTTATAAGAAGGATCAGGGCACCGAAGAACAGCTGATTACAGCCAAAGACCAGTACAATTCCGCCAAAGCTGCGGTGGCCAGCGCCGAACAGGCGGTCGAGATTGCCCAGATAGCATTGAACCAGGCTCTTGACTACTATGAGAAGACGGAGATCGTATCACCAATAGACGGAATTGTAACCGATCTCAATTATGAGGTTGGAGAGCGTACTATGATAGCCTCGCCAAATGTTCCCGGAGCAATCATTATGACAGTGGCCGATCTTTCGGTGCTGGAGGTTGAGGTACGCGTGGATGAAACCGATATCAGGGACCTGAGAGTAGGCCAGGAGGCTGAAATAGTAATTGACGCTTTCCCTGACACATCCTTCGCAGGAGTTGTAACTAATGTGGGCGCCTCGGCCCAGGTAACCGGAGCGGGCTTTTCTGAAGAGGTGACCGATTTTCTGGTTACGGTCCAGCTTCTGGATAAGTATGAGCTGATAAAGCCCAACCTGACTGCCGAAGTGGATATCATAACTGGAGTGGCCGAGAATGTAAAAAAACTGCCGATACAGGCGATTGTGGCGGTAGATGAGCTTCCCGGCGAGGACGGGCATAAATCCGATTCTGTGGAACAAGAGAGCGGTTTGAGGGATAGAGTATATGAGGGGGTATACCTATATGATAATGGCACGGCAAAATTTCAGCAGGTGGAGCTTGGAATTCAGGATCAGGCTGATATCGAAATCAAATCCGGCCTGGAGGAAGGGCAGACTGTGATAACTGGACCCTATCGGGCTCTGAGAACCCTCGAGCACGGCGACCCGGTTGTCAAAGAGTAGAGAATGAAGGTAGAATATGCTTATTGAAACACGCAATCTCTGGAAGACATATATAATGGGCACCCAGGAGCTGCATGCTCTAAAGGCAGTAAATCTGCAGATCGAGAAAGGCGAATATGTCGCTATCATGGGGCCATCAGGCTCAGGGAAATCCACCCTGATGAACCTGATCGGCTGTCTCGATTCACCTACCCAGGGTGAATATTATTTAAATGGAGAATCTGTCTCGGATATGAATGATAATGAGCTGGCCAAGATCAGAAACAAGGAGATTGGTTTTGTCTTCCAGACATTTAATCTGCTGCCACGGGCCAATTCGCTTCATAATGTTGAGTTGCCCCTGATTTATAGCGGGATCGATACCGGTACCCGGCGTGAAATGGCTGCCAGGGCGTTGGAACAGGTCGATCTGCTGGAGTGGGCCGGGCATAAGCCCAACGAGCTTTCAGGCGGCCAAAGGCAACGTGTGGCAGTGGCACGGGCGCTGGTAAATGATCCCTCATTAATTCTCGCTGACGAGCCCACAGGAAATCTGGATACAAAGACAGGGCTTGAAATAATGAAGCTTTTTCGCAGGCTCAACGACCGCGGCAATACCTTGATTGTCGTCACGCATGACCCGGAAATTGCTGAATTTGCCGATCGTATAATTCACATCAGAGACGGAGAAATCGAAAGAGAAGAAAGAAGAAGCGGCCAGGTTCAGGATGTTCACTGATGTTATTTGGAGACCTTCTCAGACTATCATTTACGGCCCTCCGCGCCCATAAACTCAGGACCTTCCTTACCATTTTCGGGATTGTTATCGGTGTCACCTCGGTTATTGCCATAGTCTCGATAGTTGTGGGAATGAACGAGAAAGTGACCGGTCTTATTAATAACATGGGTACCACTACATTCTTCGTCAGCAAATTTGGTGTCGACGATTATCATTCCGAGGATGCTTTCCGGGAAGCCCGCCGGCGTAAGGATATAAAATTCAGAGATGTGCAGGCAATTGAAAAAGACTGCCGGCTCTGCGAGGAAGTGGGGGCAAGGACAATGACTTTTCGTCAATTAAAGCATGGGCCCAATAAGCTCAACAGTGTTGTAATAGTCGGCACAACCAGCAATTTTATAAAGATTACAGATTTCGAGGTGGCAGAGGGAAGGATCCATTCCGAATTTGAGCAGGATCGTTATCGCCAGGTTGCCCTGATTGGAGACAAAATCAGGGAAGAGTTGTATGAAGGCGAAGACCCGATCGGCAAAGAGCTGAAAATAGGAATACATAAATTTGAGATAATTGGCCTTGCCAAGCCGCGAGGTTCAATGCTGGGGGAGGACCTCGATGAGTTTGTAATCATTCCCATAACCACGCTTCTGAAAAATTATGGTTCACATCGGAGCCTGGACATTTTTATAAAAGCGCCCACAGAAGAAGCGATGCAGGAGACCATTGACCAGGCAAGAGTCATACTTCGGGCCAGAAGACATGTCGATTTTCAAGATGAAGATGATTTTGCAGTTACTACCTCTGAAGACTGGCTGGAGTTCTATGGCAGAGTGACCGGTACAATCCAGATAGTGGCGATTGCCATACCCCTGATAGCACTTGTAGTGGCCGGAATTGTAGTCATGAATATTATGATGGTTTCTGTGACCGAGAGGACCCGCGAGATCGGAATAAGAAAATCCCTGGGCGCCCGAAAGCGGCATATCATGCTGCAATTTTTATCGGAGGCGCTGATGATGTCACTCTTCGGCGGGGCGCTGGGGATAGCATTCGGAATTCTGCTGGCCAAAGTCCTAACCCAGGAAGGTGATTTACCCTTTGTAATTTCGCAAACCGCAATTCTGGGAGGCATATTTATATCTACCGGTGTTGGGGTGATATTCGGTCTATATCCGGCCATGAAAGGCGCTCGCCTCGATCCGGTTGATGCTATGAGGTATGAATGATCAATAAACTTGTACAGCTGAAGGAGGGCGTCGTTATCGCTCTGGGTTCGATCTGGAGCAATAAACTGCGTTCATTCCTGACCATCCTGGGAGTGCTTATAGGAGTTGCTTCGGTAATTGGCATGGTGTCGCTGATTGAGGGCTTTAATGCAGCCGTTACCGGCGAAATCGAGGGGATGGGTTCGAATGCCATATTTATATCCCGCTACGAGCCCAATACCGACAGAAGCGAACTGGATGAGGAGGAGCGCAGGAGAGACCCGATAACCGTAGAGGAGGCCAGGACAATAAGAGAAAGCTGCCCATCTGTCGCCGCGGTTGCTCCCCAGAACTACATCCGGCTGGAAGGCGGCAACAAGGTCAAATACAAAGACAAAAAGTCCCAGGATCCCGCTATATTCGGTACCTGGCCGGAATACCAGCAGGTTAATCAGCATTTCGTCGAAAATGGCCGATTCTTCACAGAATCCGAGAATTTCCACAAGGCCAGAGTAGCTGTGCTGGGCAATGAGCTGGCCGAAGGACTATTTGGATCGATTGATCCGGTCGGAAAAGAAATTTCAGTAAACAGCGTGAAATTTCTTGTAATCGGTGTTCTGGAGGAACGTAAAAGCCCGCTGGGAGATCAAAACGAGAGGTTTGTGGCAATTCCGCTGGGGACCTATGAAAGAATGTATCCCTGGGAGGAGGCTCTATGGCTGGTGGCCTCGGCAAAATCTCCAAGACTTATCGATCAGGCTCAGGAGGAGATAATTCAGGCCCTCCGTATTCACAGGGGNNGATTTATATAAGGATATAACCGGCACGATTTACATTGTAATGATAGTCATATCCTCAATCGGGCTGATGGTGGGCGGCGTGGGAGTGCTGAATATCATGCTGGTTTCCGTGACTGAAAGGACACGAGAAATAGGGATTCGTAAGGCCATAGGCGCCAGGCAGATAAACATATTATTTCAATTTTTGGTTGAAGCTGTGACGCTTTCATGTTCGGGGGGATTTATCGGCATAGCGCTGGGTGTCTTGATTTCGGCAATTGCCGCAAATGCGCTCGGAGTGCCGTTTGCCGCGCCCTTTTTCGGAATCGCCGCAGGTTTTTGTGTAGCCGTGGGGGTCGGCCTGATATCGGGAGTTTATCCCGCTTACAAGGCGGC
>JABAHP010001973.1_pt4 | contig 19710 bp, 19 predicted proteins | sample 7062081 | NCBI WGS metagenome assembly JABAHP01 (sample SAMN14534357, study PRJNA622989) | marine sediment metagenome | biome: marine biome [ENVO:00000428]; feature: marine pelagic biome [ENVO:01000023]; material: deep marine sediment [ENVO:00002113] | place: India: Gulf of Kutch | collected...
GCATTGGCCACGTTCGATGAAATAACTTCTATCTGTTTGCTATGGGCCTTCAGGCCTGAAGTTGCTATATCTATGGGGCTGAAAGTGTTGTTAACTTCCATTTGCTCTGTCCTTTTTCACTCATTAACGGTTGTTGTCCCGCTTTTGGAACCTCATCATCTGTGGCAAACTACTTTATACCCATTGCCAATTCCATTTGGCGATACTTCTTATTGAGCAGCCGAATATAAGCCTTGTAGCGAAGGGTATTCTTGACCATTTGGCCCACTTCACTTTCCAAGCTAACGTCATTGTCGTTTGAGTTTACCGGTGTTGTTTCGGGCTGATGAATCAGCGGCTCAATCTCACTAAGTTTGACAGGCTCGGTCGAATTAAGTGCTCTGGCAAGTAATTCTTCGAACTTGACGTCGATTCTGCGATATCCCGAAGTTTCAAGATTGGCAATATTATTGGCGATCGCCTTCTGACGAAGACTTTCAACCCTTACGCCGGCCTCGAGAAAATCATAAATACTGTTAGTTTCAGACATCTTTGTTCCCTGAAATATCTGTACAAACCTTGTTTGCCCAAAAACATATGCAATAATCGTGCCAGGTGCTTATAGATAGCTCATTTCAATCTACTAATCCGCTTTTCTGACCGGAAAACAGCCAAAAACTCGATTGTTCAACCATCTATACCTTCGCAGAAACGTCAGGTTTCTATACACCGAAGTGCGTTTTTTAACAGGCCCACATGAATCCTCCACAGTGTCTTTTCACTTGCGAATTATTTGGACCGGAAAATATTTCCTCTTATAAGGAAAATTTCTCCGCAACCTGATACTCATAATCAGGCAACTCCGACAATCGCGGTCTTTTCAATTTCCATAAGTCTTTTAATTCCAAATAGATATCATCGATCACAGTCTTTTTAACGACTACTGGCACACCGCTTGCTAAAAAATTCGTTGGTTTTTGTATAGGATTATTGTATGAACACTGATTTGTTGGCAATCAGCAATATATTTGCAGGCACAAACGGGATCGGTCGGGATCCTGTTAAACCCACATCAACCAGAGGAAGCAATCAATTTTCCCCATCTACTCCTGATAATACACCTCTCAAAGATACTCATGGAACAGAAACGGCTGACAATCCTTGCGTTAATCCTCAAAACGGGCACCAAAATGGAACGCCGTCGGAATTTGACCTTACTACCGGTGCAAAGGTGCCTCAAAAAGGCGAGAATGGTAAAAAAGCAGCAAAGCAAAACCTGACTCAGATCCCGGCAGAACAACCGAGCTTAGTCCAGGCCTGGTTAGCTCAATACTCGCTTAATATCGAGCAAGGCAAAGAAGGAGTCGCCAGAAAAGTAGAGCCGAAGGCCGGATATGAACTTGCCCAATCACTGAAAAACCTAAGACAGGAAATAGCTTTTGCCCACACTGTACAACCGACAAAAACACAAATAAGCGAAACAGTTCCAATCATCAACCAAAATCAAATCGGGCTCAAGACCGTATTACCGGTAGCATCGAAGAAGCCATCTGATGAAGGTGAACTGCCGAATGGAATACGGATATCAAACACAAAATTGGCCGCTTCAAGAGGTGATGCCGGCCAACAAAGCAGTAACGGTTTGGCCCTGAAAGCACTTGCTGATGTTAACAGTAAAATAACCACTGCCAATGAAAAACCGGCAGTTGTGCCCACTACAAACACTTTAGAAAGTCAAAAAATTCCCCCATTAACTGTCGAAGGTCTCACGCCCAAAGGCCTTGTTGATGCCGACAGCAGGATAACCGCTGTCAGTAACAAAGGTGCTATTATCGCCGGCAAGCCGGTCGTTCCTGACGGCCCAAAGGTGCCCGAAACGAGCCCCAGCTTACTATCGGTTCATAGCAAATCTTCCGGTCTCCAGCCCTTACCTGTAAGAATTGACTTGGATAAATCCCCTTTAACCGCCGAGAATGTGGTTGGGAACAAAGACTCTGCCGACCGGCCAGGTCACCCCGGAATACAGCAACCTTCGGGACCATTGGTTGGTGATATATTAGAGCAGGGCGAGAATGTCACAGGCAAATCTCTTTCCCGCAATTTGCATGATCTGCAACTACAGGTATGCACCGGCCAAATAAAAGAACACGGCAGCTCGGCCTCCAACAATAAATCAGATTCAGGTTTTGAGCAGATAATCTCAGCGAATAACGCTACAATTTTTTTCGAAGAGCAATCATCACCCTTTCCCGATTCTGTAACGACCGATAATCTACCTGCGCAGACTTCACCAAGCGATGTTTCTGCGAGCATCACCAAACAGATTCTGGAATCTATTCACAGTTCTTCATCCCAAGAACCAGGAACTCAGCAAATTACGATCCGTCTCAATCCACCGGAACTGGGCAAGGTCTTTATAAAATTCGAGGAGCAGGAGAACCAAATCACCGGTTTACTTGAAGTGAGCAAGGCACAAACCAGATATGAGGTTGAGCAGACACTTCCTCATATAATCCAAAATCTTGCAGATAGCGGTATCCAGGTAAAGAAGCTGGAAGTGATGCTCACAGACCAAAGTGAGCAGCAGCCTTACAGAGACGAGTCACTACAGGACGGCACATTCCAGCAGCATCACGAATTTTCTCAAGAGAACAATCCCGACGATCCAGGCTTTATTGGCTCTGATGTACCTGTTACAGGTGTGAACAACAACAGCTATCAGGGTGGTCATGAACAACAGATGCAAATTACAGATAGCTCTATCAATATATTGATTTAAGCCAGGTTGGGCTCGTTATGCATGGCTCTGCGGCTTAAAAGTTGCGACAAGGGTACACAGGGGCAATTACCGGTTGAGTTTTCTATGTTTCCTTTTCTTTCGGGCGGTTTCGATCGATTGAAGAAAAGCCTCCTTGAACCCGGTGATTGAGAATCGCTCAGAAACGATCTTTTGGGCCTCTTTGCCCATCATCGTCGCCAGAATCTTATCTTCGAGCAGCATATTTGCATATTTTCGCAATTCAGCGGGATTATCGCTGAGGAAACCGCTCACGCCGTGTTCGATGGGAGAAGTGGGGTGACGATTGCCCAGGACGGGCAGGCCCGCAGCCATTGCCTCCAGGCTGGCCATATTGTATCCATCTTCAAGTTCGGGATGGGCGGTATGGATATAGAAACGATGAGATTGTAATATCCTCTTGAGATGGTCCCAACCATTAGCAGCTCTAACTCCCCGCATATTGGGATTATGCCCGACAAGACGGACGGGAATCCCTCCAAATGCCTTTTCATACAAGTCCCATAACAAAATCTTTTTTCTGCTCTCAATAAAATTGCACACACGGAGGCCGGAACTTTTCTGGGCCGAATACGGCAAATAATCATTTGTATCAACTGCAAGGGGTACAATGTCATCGGTAAAGCCCCACGATTTGCCTTTTAATATGGAGACAGCTACCGCATGACCGCCAATCAGCTTGAGGTATTTATACAACATCTCTCTCATCGCTTGTGGAGTAACATCAGAATTTTCTTCCAATGCCCGGCCCTCAATCGTGGAGTGGATAACTAACAACCGCGGCTCGGGCCTTTGTTTAATATCAAGTAAATCAGTTATGTTATGTGTTATTATGCAGTAGTAATGCGTCTTTGACTGCTGTGCCTGAGGCAAAGTAATCAACCGTGAATTGGGCGGCAAAGGCCTCATCTGCTCATCCCAGGTTTGGAGGTACCGGCCTTTAAGTCCTATAATTATGTCGAGATTATATCCCAAAACCCCAAGCTGATGTACCCATGACTCATGGCAATTAAATACGAGCAGGGTTCTTTTGTCGGTTTGAGTTTCTTGTTTCCGCATATCCGGCCCGGACTACATCTCTATTCGGCCTGCAATCTTTCCGGTCTTCGCCGATACTCAATTTCCAATAGCATACACAGATTGCCTCGCTCTTTTTGCCTTCTTTATATAGCAAATAGAGGAGGCTAAATTGCCTTGAACTATACTTACTCATAATAATCTGAGCAAGGATTATTCTCTTACTATTAAAATTCAAAGATAAAGATGTACTTACGTTCCTGAAACAATAAATTTGTAAATTTCTAAAAAAACATGCAGATTCTACCAATTTTTTGGCCTTTTTATGGGATTTTTCCCAGCTACCCTGCATTACCAGCCTCGATTTCATTGGGATTACCGGTCTTACTATTTTACCGTTAAATTCTCATAATAAATCCCTAAAGTGCACCTTATCTTCACCGATAATTGTTTTTGGAAGAGAGCTTTTAGAATGTGCTTGTTGCACGATTGTAAAGGTAAAGGGGGCTTGATAAGTCCAATAGAATGTTTGTTATACTTTATTTAAGGAGTCAAAAATATGTTAGCAATTAAGAACAATCTTATGGCGGTAAATGCCGCCCGGCAACTTGGTGTAAGCTACGATGCCCTGGCCAGATCGGTAGAGAGGTTATCCTCAGGTTTGCGCATCAACACTGCAAAGGATGATGCCGCCGGCCTGGCTGTTCGTGAGTTGATGCGTGCCGACATCGCTGTACTCCAGCAGGGTGCCCGTAACGCCCAGGACGGCATTGGTCTGCTGCAGACAATGGAAGGTGCCATGCAGACAATCGACGATGCGCTCGTCCGTATGAAGCAGCTGGCTCAGCAGGCGGTTACGGGTACGTATTCATCCGAGCAGCGGGCCATTATGAACGACGAGTTTGCTGAAATGGCCGACGAAATCGAGCGTATAGCAACCACGACGAGATTCAATGATACAACATATCTCGACAATACGGACACGGTAGTCATTCAGGTCGGCGATTCTGACAATGTTATCAACATCACCGGTGTTGATATGACAAAGGCCGGCCTCAGTATCGAGACCGGCACCTCCGGTTATGCAGGCACAGCTGACCATTTGGTGGCAGATCCCGGTGATGCCTGGCTCACACTGAACGACGCGATTAACTCTGGCGAGACTGTAACTCTGGATATTACTTATTCAGATAGCGCGGCCGGCACGAGCGAAGCGACAATCTCGGTCAATTTCACGGGTCCGGTCCCGGCCGACGCTGGAAGTAAAGACTACTCACTCACCGAGGTTGTTGACGCTATTAACGCAGTTTCTGAGGCCCTTCCGGTTGCAGCCGACGGCACCGTCCAGGCCTATACGGCCGCTTCTGTAGTACAAGACAGCGCTACCGGTCAGTATACTCTGCAGCTTGGTTCGAGAACCTACAGTGCAGACAGTGCGACAATTGAATTAACTACCCCGACCAACACATCTACAGCAGGTGGTTTTGTACTTGCTGCGAATCAGGCAGCTACGAGCATGGTTGAAGACCCGGTTGTTGATGGTGATAACGGCAGGCTGAACGTTGGTGCGACCAATTACATTAACGTTCTAACTACTACCGCTGCAAATGATGCGATGGATGCCATAACGGCTGCTATCATAGTAAAGGATACAGCCCGTGCGGCTTTCGGCTACAAGATGAACCGTTTGGAATACACCGTGGGAGTTACCAACATTCAGGCTGAGAACATTATGGCGGCCGAGTCCCGTATTTCCGATGTCGATGTCGCCACCGAAATGGCGAGAATGACGAGATTACAGGTGCTGGCACAAGCCGGCGTTGCCATGTTATCTCATGCCAACTTAATGCCGCAGATGGCGTTGACTCTGCTTAGATGAAAATATCAGGACCTTTATTTTGAAATGACAGGAGGGATGACTGTGTCAAAAAACCTCAGTCATCCCTCTATAAGTCAAAATTCATCGGTGAAAAGCAATGCCATCAGGTTTGTGGACAAGGTAATTATCCAGCCTGCGGGAAAAAAGCTGCTTGAAAAGAATTACCAGGGTTCAAAGCCTTCAAGCGTATAACGGATTAATGCGATGAAGAAAGTATCTGTATATCAGGAAGTGGCAGTTACTACGCAAAGCAAAGGCCGGCTCATTGTCCTGCTCTACGACGGCGCAATCAAGTTTATGAAGCTGGCAATCAAAGAGCTGGAAGCGGGAAACTTCGAAGCAAAGGGCCAATACATAGCCAGGGCACAGGACATAATCAATGAGCTTTGTGCAGTCCTGGATACGGATGCCGGCGGTGAAATAGCTGCTAACCTTCGTAAGCTATACTGTTTTATGAATAATCGTTTATCTGAGGCCAACACAAAGTGTGACCCTCAGAAGATTGCGGAAGTAATCGCTTTGATGGAAGAACTAAACAAAAGCTGGAAAGCAATCGCCGGCTGATACCGACACCAAATCGGCGCCGACCGTGGTTCTTTTGGTAACAGGCCGAAAAAGGAGCTCAAATGATCAAAGCAAAAGACATAATGACAAAAGATGTGATTACTGTAAGAACGGACACCCCGATAATTAATGTCCTCGAGCTCATAGCAGAACACAACATCTCAGGTCTGCCCGTTGTCGAAGATGATATGACTTTGGTGGGGATTGTTTCCGAAAAAGACGTACTAAGTTTGTTCTACGACAAAAATGATGATGAAGCAACAGTTAATGATTTTATGACACAGCCTCCACTTTTCTTCGATGAGGAAGAAAATTTGATGGATGTCTGTGACTTTTTGAGAAAGAACGTTTTCAGAAGAGTTCCGATAACGTCAGAGGGGAAATTGGTTGGTATTATCAGCATAAGGGATGTCATTGAATATATTCTTCAAACAAAGGGGGAAACAGTCGCTACAAGCTCCGAGACCTGATTTCGCGATTTTTACGAAAGGGGGAAACCGCGCATTGGGCTAAGGACTCGTTGTCGTGTTCGTGTTTGATGCAACGATGTTCAACAGTGAACAAACCGTGGATATAAAATAAGGGATCTCTCGGAGAGGTAAAGTATAGATAACCTCCAGCGCCTGCAGCCGCGTCTTGTAATACGAGTCGCGGCTGTTTGGGTTTAACAGGTCACCAAATTTGACTTATCAGGACTGTCCGGTCTCAGCGGGCCCTCAACCTTTTAAAAGCATCCTCACCCCCGTTTATCAGATGAATCAAAGGCTGCGGCCTGTCAACACCCTCGACGAACGCGGGCCGGGCCGCCCAGGGTGTTACACTGCACACACCCGTCAAATCCATCCAGTGCTGCAGTCGGGCAACGGGCAAATCCCAGGTCATATGGAAGTGATTGGCCGGCGGATACTGCTTATATTCGACCATACTCGCGTATTTCGGTACTACAAACGTATGCGGCCAGGTGGGTGTAGTCAGCTCGCACATCGCCCTGGCAAGCTCTTTAGGAACCTCGGTCGTGTGGGCCTGGTCCCAAATAAAAGAGAACAATCCTGTGATACTGCTGTATGTGCATCGAGCCGCGATGCCTTCTATTCCGGCCGGCGTCATAAACGTTACCGAATTGCCGCCGCCGGGGAAGTACCCTTCATCTGCCAGAGGCATTCCGACGCCGTCCATAATCTTTTTGACGGATGCCCCGGGTTTTGCCGCCCAATCGAATGCGGCACTGCCGGAATTATCGCCGTCAACAAGACCCTTGTTATACCAGTCCGCTTTCTTATCCAGTTTCTTAAGGCCGATTTTTCCAGCGAGCTTCTTGATTTCCCACGCTTCCCATACCTTTCTAAAGTCCATAAACAAGGGGGGATTTCCACCGGAAAGATAGGTCATAAACAGCATCGTGAGCAGCCCCTGGACGTCGGCTTCAGTGGCAAAGGGAAGGGGGGCTTTCCGGCCGTTATGGTCGAACGTGCTGTTAAAGAAAGATTCCATCGCGTCGGCAACTGGCAGCGGAATCCCGCGAAGGTCGCTGCCCCATTCCAACTGGCTCATAAAGCCGCCGCCGATTGCGTTTAGGTCAGCCATCAGGTCGCGAACAATTAAATACATCCCTAAACTCATATTGAATCGCTCACTGTCGGCCTCATCGCGAAGTTCCAGACGTTTGCCGACGTGTCTGTTGATCCAGCCTCGAAGCGCCTTTAGCTCCTTTTCGCTGTACGCTCTTTTGTTCAGCATATCAGCCAAAAGCTTCATATCCAAACGTGTGATTTCAATACCGAAGGTATTCCTTGTCGGCAGTACATGGGCCAAAGCTGTTTCCATCCCCATCGAGTCGTGGCCTAAAATCACGACCCTTCGGCCCCGCAGGGCCACGGCCGTCACAGCGGCATAGCACCAATCGATAAGGTTTTTGGCCGTCTGGTCGGTCATCTTCGGATTCATGCCTGTATCCGGCCAGGTCCCAACATTCAATGCAACCATTCGCCCGTATTGGCTAATCGCACCATTGAGGGCGTGGGCATAGACTACGCCGGGTTTGGGGCCGCTATTACCGCAGGTAATGTTTATTGGTGTATGGGCCGGGAACTGCTGAAGCAGCGAGATAGTCGTAAGCTGCGGGAAGGCCCATGTATCCGGCACGCATACCAAAATATCCACGCCGGCCTTGCGAAACTGTTGAGCAACGATATCGGCTTGTGCTTCGCCGTCTATTAAAACGGTAGAGTAAACCACGGGAACCGGTGTTTTATCAGGCAAAACTACGGAGCCGCTTATACAATCAGCGGCCATCTTCGCAATGTTCTGACAACGAGTCCGGCTGGCCTTGTCGATACGCGGGTCGCTTGTGGCGAAAACACCAATTACGGGGATTTTGGGGGTAGCTTTCCTTATGTTTGGAAGATGCCTTGCTTCAATTTTCTTTGCCATTTCGGATACTCCTTTCAGGTTCCCATTTTGCAAAAGAAAGCAAAATGGGGCCCCTTATACAGTCTTCGGAACTCAAGATTCGAGACTAAATGTGGATGTATCTTCGAGGAGCTTTCTTACATAGTCCAGAAACTCTGCTGCGTAAGCGCCGTTGGTAACTTTGTGGTCTATCGACAGGACCATGCTCATCAGCTTGCGAACCATAATATTGCCGCTCTCGGGCACACAGGTTTCGCTAATCTTTCCGATGCCGAGAATACTGCACTGGCCGGGCACGACTATCGGGATAAAGGATTCTATCTCAAATGCGCCGAGATTACTTACTGTGATGCAGCCGCCCTCCAAATCCGTCGGAGCCAGTTTGTTGCTGCGGGCCTTTTCAATCAGGGCCTTGCTGTCGCGTGCAATCTGCCTGACATCTTTTTTGTTCACATCCTTGACAATCGGTGCAACCAGGCCGCCCGGCACAGAGATAGCCAGTCCGACGCCGATGCTGTCTGCCAATTGAATGGTCTCCCCGGCCAACTGGCCTGTCATAACCGGGAATTTTTCCAGTCCCATCGCGACCGCCCGCATAATAAAGTCATTGTAGGCGACTTTCACATCGCTGGCCCTGTTCAGCCGGGTCCGAAACTTTACCAGGTCGGTCACATCAGCCTTGACACTTAGATAAAAGCAGGGAATTTCGTGTTTTGACTGCACCATTCTTTGGCCGGTTATCTTCTGGAGCCTGTTGAGCGGCAGTGCCGTACCGAGTTTGGGTGATGGCTCTGTCTTTTGGACCGGGGCCGGTTTAGCGGGCTTTGAGGAGGCAGCCTGCTTGACATCCTGCTCGGTAATTCGGCCGGCAGGTCCTGTGCCCGTAACTGCCGCCAGAGCAACACCGAGCTGCTCGGCCAGTTTCTTCGCCCGTGGGGAGGCCTTTATCCTCTCGGGGGTCGGGGCTTCGACTTTCGGCTCGGTCGGCTGCGGCTGTACGGGAGGGGCTGCAGGTGCAGCTTCAGCAACAGGAGCTGCTGGGGTAGCTTCGGCGACAGGAGCCGGGGGGGCGGATTCGACTGCTGGAGCCGGTTCAGCAGGAGCAGGTTCGGTAACAGCCGGGGCACCGGCAGAGCCTTCTAAAGAATCAACGAAGCTCTGTGGTACATCCTCATCCTTATCACCTACCACCAGAAGTGGTGCGCCCACAGGCAGCGTCTGGTCAACCTCAGTAAGAACATATTTTACAAAACCTTCCGCCGGCGATTCCATCTCAAGCGTCGCCTTGTCGGTTTCTATCTCAAAAATCACATCACCTTTTTTCACCTCGTCGCCGACCTTGACCAGGCAATTAACGATTGTTCCCTCTTCCATTGTCTGGCCAAGCTGCGGTAGTCTGACTTCTTTTGCCATTTATAGAATCCTCACATGTTTTCTTAACGCGTATTAATTACACCATTGCCTTAACGGCTTCAACAATTTTATCTACGCTGGGAATACTGGCTATCTCCAAAGGCTCACTCATCGGCGGGGGCACATCGGCTGCCGCCAGATTCACGGGTGCCGAGTCGAGATAATCGAAACCCCGGCTGCCGTCGTCAAATTCGTATTCCATAAACTGTCCGCTCATCTCCCTGCCTGCGCCGCATGTGCAGAAGCCCTCACTGACCGTAACCAGTCGCCCGGTCTTGCGAACGGATTCGGCTATTGTTTTAATATCCAGNNGCGGCCTCCAGCGAGTACATCACCATCCTGCTGTAGCTGACGATAGTTGCGTCTTTGCCGGCTCTTTTGATATCTGCAACCCCGAGTGGAATTATATAATCACCTTCCGGCACGGGGCCGAACTGGCCATAGGTCGCCTTGTGCTCGATAAAGACCACGGGATTGTCGCTGCGTATGGCGGCCTTGAGAAGGCCCTTTGCGTCATAAGGCGTTGACGGCATTACCACATACAAGCCCGGCGGATGCATAAGCCATGCTTCCAGCGACTCCGAATGGTGTGCGGCTATGCACCTGCCTACCCCGCCTTCCGTCCGCAATACCATCGGTACCTTGGCTTTTCCGCCGAACATGTAACGATTATAGGCGCCGACGTGAACAAGCTGGTCCATCGCTATCGTAACAAAATCGACATACATAATCTCGGCCACCGGTCTTAATCCTCGAAGGGCGGCACCGACGGCGGCACCCGCAATGGCCGCTTCAGATATCGCGGTATCAATGACTTTGTCGGTACCGAATTCGGCCGACAACCCGCGAGTTGCCTGATACGCTCCACCGTAGAGGCCCACGTCCTCGCCCATTACGATAACGTTCTCATCTCGCCTCAATTCATCAGCCTGTGCGGCCGAAACCGCCTGACCTATAGTCATAACGTCCATGCCGAACTCGGATTTCACTACTGTTCTGGCTTGTTCGGTTGATTCTTTTTTCGTCTTGCCGGTCGCCTGGTCCAGAGCTTTCTCAAAAGCAGTAGTTGCTTCCATCACCTTCGCAGATGTGGCCTTCTCGGACTCGATAAGCGAAGCTTCGTAAGTTTCCTCGACATACACATCTTTGGTCAAATCCGCCGGGTTGGGCCAGGGGCTGTCCATCCCGAATTTCGTGGCGGCTTCGATTGTATTAAAGGCTGTATCTTTAATCTCATCCAGTTGCTGCTCTGTACAAAGCGAATCAGCCAGCAGTTTTTGCCGCAGAACGATAATTGGATCGCGGTCGTGCCAGGCCTTTTCCTCTGCCTTCGTACGATAAGCACGTGGATCACTTCGGCTGTGGCCGTACCATCTATAGGTCTTGGCCTCGATGATAGTCATCTGGTTTTCGACTCTCGCCCATTTTACCGCCGAACTCACAGCCAGATACACTGCCACAACGTCCTGTCCATCGACAATCATCGCTGGGATATTATAGGCATAGCAGCGTTCAGCGATGTCGGTGATATTGCTTGCTGTTCTGGTGCCATCGACTTCACTGCCGGAGAATGGTACGCTCATTCCATAGAGGTTATTTTCGATTATTGCAACCACGGGAACCTTCAGAGTTGAGGCCATATTCATAGATTCGTGGAAACTGCCGCAGTTGGTCGAGCCGTCTCCGAAAAAAGAAAGCACGACTTTGCCGGTTTTTTTGTATTTCTCAGCTAAAGCAGCTCCGACCGCCGACGGCTGGTTGCCCCCGACAATGCCGGTTGAGCCGAGGTTATTTTGCTTATCTACTTCGGCTATGTGCATCGAACCGCCCCGTCCCTTGCAGTAGCCGGTCTCTTTGCCCATCAGCTCGGCCATCATGGCGTTCCAGTGATTCTGGCGGCCTTCTTCGGTGTCGGCATACTTGTTGCCGATTGCTCCGCAGTGGCCGTGACCGCGGTGGGTTGAGCCGATTACATCACCCCGCTCAATGGCAGCTATGGAACCAACGGCTACCGCTTCCTCGCCTGCATAAAGGTGCGAGGCGCCCTTGATAATATTCTGGCCCAAAAGGTCAAAAACCTTTTCCTCGAAGAAACGTATCTCATAAATCGTCCTGAGCCAGTCTTTTACCTGTTCAAAGGTAATAATTTCATCTTTTATAAGCTCTTTTAAGCCAGGATGCGGTCTCTTTCGAGTGTCCTCAATACAAAAATCCATATTTCAAATCTCCTCAAAAACAATCTTTTCTGGGCAAAAACGCACTTCATTGCCACATCAACACCATTGAAACCTGCTAATATAGCACACTTTGACCCAAAGAATCAACTGGAAATCTGTCAAAGCCGCTTGTTGACATAAATAGCGGTTTTTGTAGCTTGGCGATAGAGAAAAGAGAACTGGAAAGTACATGGCCTTTTAACAAGCATTGTGCTTTAGAACCTCAGGCCATTTATTCGTTGTCCAGAGTAACCGTTGGCTTCCTTATTTTTTGCCGCTTGCCAATTTTTTTCGAAACGCCTCGGCTTCCCAGTTGTTAATGAAGTCCTGCTGGCGCTTGTTCAGGGCCAGAATACCGCCGAACTTTTGAGCGTAGATACGAATCAAGAGGGAACAAGCCGTAATTTCAGCGATAATCGGGGCTGTTTTTTCGTCGGAGGCTACAAAAAGCCCCAATCCCTTTACGATAAATGCCGCCGCCGGTTTTTGTCCTTTGTTGATCTGAGAGGTTAGTTTGCTCGTGATTGTTTTGACGTCGCAGCTATCCAGCCACATTGCAGAGCCGTTGGCATAAACAAGCTCATCGGGATTAAGGGCGGGGGTGGCGAGCAGTTTCGCTGCGTCTTTGCGCGCCATAAATGCAGCGATGGCTTCGATACATGGGAAATGGCTTACCGGCAGCTTTTTACCGGTCGCAGCGTGAACCGCCCTGCTGATAGACGATTTGGCATCAGTGATATCTTTTTCGGCGGCAGGTTTGATTTTTCGCGACTTTGGCTTTGTCAACTTACTACCGCACAGCTTTATGACTCTGCGGACCAGGCGTAATGCAGCATCGGCCGTTTTTGCAGTTACAAAAAGGCCGTGTTTTTCCAGAATCATAATAGCAGGCTTTTTGCCGTATTCCTTTTGGTAGTCACCAACCAGCCGGGCGATTTTCTTTGCGAGCATAAAGCCGGGATCTGTGTAGGGGACCCAAATGGGAGGAAATTTCTCTTTCTTAAAGAGCTTTTCAATCACCGCCTTTCCATTTTGGGCATTTACATAAGCAGCCACTACAAGTGGGTGGAGATGAATCACGCATTTATCAAGAATAGCGTGCAGATGCGCCTCAACCGATGGCCGGGCGCCGCCCTTGACTTTGTCGTCACAGGCAAGAAGCAGACGATCAACAACCTCCGGCTCTCTCTTGTCGGGCCCAAGTTTGGCCAGTGCCTTATCCCCTATGATCGAAAGGACCGGTTCCAGACGCATTCTGCGCCAGCCCTTCCTTTGGCTCATATCTTTCAGGGCGGTTCCGCTGGCCTTGATATACATATATTTGCCGTCTTCGGTCTTAACCGATGTGTTGCCGCCTCCTCCCTGTACAAGTGTTGTATCTTTGCCGGTTACATTAGATATTTTAATCAGGTCGGCTAAGGCTTTATTCATTGGTGTAAATTTCCTTTCAATTAATTTCCATTTTGATTTATATGTCGTGTAAATTTAATTTTCAATCTAACCGTCCTGCTGGGATTCGACGCCGTTGTCTTTCCACATCCAGCCCGTGGCTGTGACAAACCATACTATCGTGGCCAAAAGCATTATCCACTTCAGCATATTCAAATCCAGTTTGCCTGCAAGAAAGATGACAGAAGGCAATGTCAGGGCAATCAGCGCCAGCAGAGAAATAATCTGTAATATAGAACGCATTCTAATTCTCCTGTTATTCAACCGCGACAGAACGGATTTTTTTCTGATAAACTTTACTAAGTATGATGTATAGCAGGGCGGCGACAAACCAGCCGGGCAGTGAAACGAAGAATATCTGAATTCCTGCGAATCTCACCAACAGCCAGGCCGTTGCCAGGGTCACGAACCATGCCAGGCCTGCCGCCCAGTTAAAGGTCTTTCCACTCAATTCGGCGTAGTAACTCTGTAAGCCAAACCTGCGGATAAGCCAGAAATCGACAAAAATAACCGCGCCCATCGGCATAAGCACCAGACCGTAAAGAGCGACAAAGTCCAGCAGCTTCATTGCTATAGCAGGGAACATACCGGCGATTGTTGCAATCGCGCCGGTTATAAGCGTGACCTTAAAACGGGATGATTTCGGCGAAAGCGCCTGGAACGCCAGTCCCGCACGGTAGATAGTCGGATTGGCCGTGGTCCACCCGGCAATGATCACACACAAGAGCCCGACCAGCCCCGCTGCCCGATGAGCCAGTGGGCCGGGTAATACATCGATATTGCTCGGGTCCTGATGCAGTTGATAGGCATAGAGGATTGATGCGCTTATCCAGGCCATAAAGTGTCCCACGTACATCCCCGCACTGCTTGCTATGGCATACCAGCTCTTGCGGGCGAACCGAAAGACGGATAGATCGCTCATGCCGACGTGCATGGCCATGTTGCAAAACCACGCAAAAAACATCACATGCCAGATAGTGAACTTTACCTGCCCTTCCTGCGGGGAGCCGCCCTTCCATATTTCGGTTTTTGCCAGGCCCCAGAGGTCACCAACAGAGCCGACCTCGGTGCCGGTCGCATCGATGAACTGGCGAAGACCCACAAAGCCGAATACCAGAAACACCAGAACCATCCATGGGGCGGCCACATTAGCGAACCTGGCAACGGTTTGATAGCCATAGGCGGCGACAATTGCAATCAGCCCGCCGACAACAGCAACAGCCACGACCCAGCCGATACTGTTGGGATACAGGTCGTTTAGCCCCGGCATGTTGAACTTGAACCAGACGCCGACCGCCGTTGCCGAGACGGTGACCATCGCACCGGCCAGAAAGCAGAACATAACGCCGTTGGCAAGGTTGTAGAGGGTAACAAGTTTTCGGCCGCAAATCTTCTCCAGTTGAAAGTAAAGGGTCAGACGAGTACGAGTAGCAATAGGAGCACAAAGAAACATCCAGCTAAGAACTGCAAGGGCATTGCCGAGAAGAAGACCTGCAACCAAATCAAAGGCGCTGACCCCGGCGGCTACGAACAGCGGCCCGATCATTAACTCGGTCCCCGCGCAATGCTCACCGGCGTACATCCCGATAAAGCTCTTGAAGCCGAGCAGGGCGCTCTTCGGAACCGGTTCGCGTTCAAATTCGCTTCCGCTCTGTGTTTGCTGTGACTGCTGTTCTGTATCCATATCGTCTCCCACACTATTAGCAGAAATCTTTACTGCCGTTTACTCTGAACTTCTCTTTCGTATGCTTTCACCTCATCCAGCCATGTTTGAGCCGGCGGGACATCCATTTTTGTACAGTAGTAATCCCATGCCGCCCCGAAAGGCATCGTTTTCAGTTCCTCCAGCATTGCCAGTCTTGAAGTAAAGTCCCCGCCCGTTTCCATCTCACGCAGTTTCTCCGTCGGCTCCAGCAAGGCAATCAAAAGGGCCTTGAGCATACAGCGGCTGCCAATCACCCAGGCCGCCACCCGGTTGATGCTGGCGTCGAAAAAGTCAAGTCCGATGTGTATCCTTTCGAGGTAATCGCCTCGCACTATCTCTTCGCAAATGGCACGCAGCTCATCCGAAAGGATAACTACATGGTCACTGTCCCAGCGTACGCCCCTGCTAACGTGTAATAGTATCCGGTCAAGAAATTCCATTACCGAGGATATCTTGTCGGAAACAACTTCGGTCGGATGAAAATGCCCGGTGTCCAAACACAGCAGGACGTTGTTTCGGACGGTATAACCGAGGTAAAATTCGTGCGAACCGACAACATAACATTCCGAACCTATGCCGAAAAGCTTGCTTTCGACACAATCCAGAAGGTGGTTCTGGTCCATCTTTTCAGCGAATATTTCATCGAGAGATTTTCTAAGCCGCTGCCGGGGACCTTTGCGGTCCGCGGGGATGTCCTTATACCCATCGGGAATCCACAGGTTTGTCACGCAGGGCGTTCCTAATTCCTTTCCCATAGCAGCACCGATTTTTCTGCATGCTATACCATGCTCCACCCAGAAAATCCTTATTACCTCATCGGCGCTGGATAGTGTGAAACCGCTCTCGGCTTTCGGGTGCGAAAAGAAGGTCCCGTTAAAATCCATCCCTAAGCCATTTGCCTTTGCCCAGTCTATCCACGTTGTAAAATGCTCCGCCGCCAACTCGTTGCGGTCTACCTTGCCGGCTGTCTCGGCATACATTGCGTGTAGATTCAGCCGGTGCTTGCCCGGTATCAGGCTCATCGTTTTTTCGATGTCCTCGCGCAGCTCATCCGCAGTTCTTGCCTTGCCGGGATAGGCACCGGTAGCCACCAGACCTCCGCCGCTTAGACCCTCGCTTGTCTCGAAACCGCCGACGTCGTCACCCTGCCAGCAGTGAAGTGATATTGCCGTCCCGGCCAGGCGCTCTATGGCCTTTTCTGTATCTACTCCAAGGTCAGCATAACGCTGCCGTGCCGCTTCATACGCTTTCTCAATACTCATCTTTTCTCAAATCCTTCATGCACGAAATAAATCCAAAAACTGTAATTTGTAAGGCGTAATAATTACTTGATTTTCAACGAATCCTTGTCAGGCAGTTTGGGGAAAGCCGCGTGAGGCTCACTCTGGTACCAGAACGCCACTGAAGAAAGGTCGTCTTTAAGAGGCAGATACCTGCCGCCGCTTTGCCATCCTAATGCCTGCATTGTAACTTTCAGGTCCTTTTCAAATCTTATCGGGTCCATGATGTGCCAGCGATACAGCCCGAAACGCGGCTGCTTATCAGACATTATCACCTGGGGCATCCCGGCAAAAGGCGTATTGAATTCCTGGTAGCCGCCGCCTTTTGGGTTTGAAAAACCATAGGAGCCGCAGAAGTAATCTTCCGTCCCCGTGCCGCAGATTGTCGGAAATTTCTTGTCCCCATCCATAAAGAACTTGATCTCGCCTTCACCCCACCATCCGGGACTGTTCGAGCCCCACGTCATATAGGTCCCCACATAATGTCCCTGTCCTTCGATACCGTCAACAATGGTGTAGTCTTCTTTATAGGGAAGGGGATTGACCCGGCGAAACTGTGCATGCAGGTATGCCATGTCCTCCGGCACGTCGGTCAGTGTATAATCAACCTGGTAATACAGCGTCATCGCTTTATCATCGATATTGGTCATAGTAATCCTGCATCGCTTGCGAAACGGCATCGTCCAGTAACAGTTAAAGCCGCTCTTGGGATTGACACAAACAGCCATCGAAGTCACCTTAATATACTCGCCCATACCGCATGCGAAGAAGTCACCGACTGGACACTCAACGGAGGGATTTTTTTCGCCGTCCCAGTAAATCCGCAGGATGTTCATACGATTATCTCCGGTCGGAGTCATCCAGATATGCTGGATGGCGCCGGTGCCTTCGATATCGGCCATCACGAAGGTTTGCCCGGCCTTGATCCTGACCGAAGGAGACACCTTCCAGCCCTGTCCCAGCTCACGTGCCGCGTTGGACCCGGTGCCTTCTGTGGCCATACCCGCCTTGCCCTTTTCGCCGGTAAAGCTCTCCGGGCTGATAGACCGCGTCTTTGCTTCTGATAAGCGGGGCAGGCTTCCCATGCTCATTTTCAAACCGCTGAATCCCGATTTATGCCCGGTGCATCCTATAGACAGGAAGATAACCGATAAAAATCCGCAAATCAGCAAAATGTTATGCGTTCTTGTCTTGATTCGGCAATTCAATCCGCGCTTCAGAAAAATATACTTTTTCATTTTCTCTCCTTTCTTAATTCGTTAACTTCTTTTCCTTTTGTTTATGAATTCTGATATATTTCCAACAGTTTATCTTCTGCCTCTTTCGTCCACAAACCATTGCTCAGACAGCCAGCCACTTGCGGCATCTTTTCGCTTAATTCTTCCAGAGACATCAGCCCCATTTCTCTGCAGGCCGGGTAGACAACAATCTTTCCGGCAATGGACCTGTCCTCAACCGCCCGAATTCCCTCCGTCGCACCCTCAAGACCGCAGATGGCTGCAACGCTGACATTTGTGTCAAGTGTGCCTGATTCGGCCTTTCTCAGCATTCGTTTCATATCATCCAAAGTCGAGCCGCTCGTCCCGATGAAATAGAGTTGCTTTTCGATATATGTATCGAGATCAATCTCACCTGACACTGTTGCTGGTATACCGGCAAAGATGTTTATCAGGCCCCGCTGGGCAGCACTATGGACTGAGATGGCAACAAGCTTTGGCACGGGAGCCATCAAAATAGTATAGTCGAACGATTCTGCAACTTCTTCCTTTGTCGGATTATATGTCTTATATTCAACCGCGTTCTTTTGGGCCAAAGGCGCAGCAATTTTCGTTAATGTCTCCAGTCTCGTATCGTCCAGATCCCCGGCAAAAACGCTGACACCTTTCACGCCCTGGCAGATGTTCCTTATAACGTGCATCATTCCCATGGGACCGCCCGCACCGATGACATTAATCTTGTCACCTTCTCTTATCTCATCTGTTTGCGGGATTACTTCCATGGAATCAGCCGGGTCTGAGCCGGTTGTGCCTGTTATGCGAATCCGGCCGTAATGGATCCGCCCGACCGCAGTGACAACATCCCGACCGAATTTACCCCCGCAAAGAACTATATTCAGCAATCCTCCTATAGCAACTTTTGCAAACAGGCTCTCGACTGTTTTGGCATCAGAGCCGAAGTAAAGGACATCATCGTAACCGACATCGGTAAGTTCTGATATATTTGCGACAGCTTTGACGGGCACATCCAGTTCCACTGGAGCTGTTTTCGAAAGCCACGTTATTTGGGCTGGCTTACCGTAGCGATTAAGTAAATTTTCAAAAGCAGCTTCGTCCACCTTTTCTTCAGCTACGACAAGCATTTGCCCGTCTGCTTTTAGTTTTGTACGTTCCCCGGAGACAAACGCGTCTTCCACACAAGCCCACGGTTCCACTAAAGCGATTGCCGAGGCTGAAAGCTCATCTGAAACCGGTATCAGCATAGACTCACCATCCGGCGAGGTTATGACCCTTTCATCCATCAACACATATTCCTGAAGTGCCCCCTCGAAGTTATACCCGAAGGCGCCGTTGGAGCTTGCGGTTCGCAGCCAGCGGTAATCAGTCTGGACGAGGAAACGCTCGCCCGGCTTAAAGTCTTTTACGCCGAGCCCGACGGCTTCGATTCTTATTACCGTTTCATGTCCGGGTACAGTAGGTTTCTGGCCGGGGACATAGCTGGGTATCTCTTTTAGTATTTCAGGATCAATCCCTGCGACTAATTCGCTTTTGCGAACGTGTGAAGAAAATTGTTTCAGCAATTTTAGATCGGAAAAGCAAAGCCCGACCACTTCCACCCTGCAAAGAATCTGATGCGGCCCGGGCCTGAAGACCTCTTTGGATTTATTCAAAACAAGCTCATCCGGACCGACCAGTTGAACAGCATATTGTGTTTCCGGTAAATCTGCCATAATAGTGCGTGTCTCGTTTCCTGTACCCTGTCTTCGGGCTCACAGCTTAAATATT
>JABAHP010000664.1_pt5 | contig 19677 bp, 14 predicted proteins | sample 7062081 | NCBI WGS metagenome assembly JABAHP01 (sample SAMN14534357, study PRJNA622989) | marine sediment metagenome | biome: marine biome [ENVO:00000428]; feature: marine pelagic biome [ENVO:01000023]; material: deep marine sediment [ENVO:00002113] | place: India: Gulf of Kutch | collected...
GAACCGATCCAGAAACTGTCCATTACCACCAATCCTAAATCAAGCCGTAATTCCGGTAGAAGGGTTCGGAAGACGACACCACCGGCGAAGACACCGACGGCAATCTTTGTAAGCACGTACCCAACCAATGAGATGACCGAGAGTACCCAGCGATTGGTTGGAGAAAACCGACGCTCGAGAAATTCCGGCATCGTAAACACCTTGCTTCGGGCATAAAATGGAACGAACACCCAGGCAAGAACAAGCAGACACCAGGCATGAAGTTCGTAATGGGCCATCGCCACTCCATCAGTACAGCCGGAACCCGCAAGACCGACTAAATGTTCGGAACCTATGTTCGAAGCAAAAATTGAGGCACCAACGACCCACCAGCCAAGATTCCTCCCGGCAAGAAAATAGTCATCAGCAGTGTCCTTACGTCTAAGTATAACCCACCAGGCAACAGCCAGAAGGATGCCAAAATACCCCACGATCGCGATCCAGTCATATGATTCCAAACCCATTTGTTACCTTTCCTTGATTTAACCCACAAAACCGGAATTCCAAACTTACAAAGAACACAGGAACAACAGACGAATTTAGCTTTCTGTCAGGAGACAAACGTAGCTCCAGTTTCGACGATTTTAACGGTATATCACCTCTATTCAAGTATGATTTAATGAAATTTATGTGTTTTTCGATGTTAAATCCCCGGCCGGTGAGGCCTTTAAGGATGTTTCGTAAAGAAAAACGCTTTGAAACTATAAGGATATGTCACGTTTTAGGAATTACTTGACCTTCCATAGCTTTTGTAGCAGTTGGTACATGTTCGGGTCGTGTTGCTGCAATTCAGAGCGAACAAAAGGATAAAAATCATTGGTACCGAAAAAAGCTTCCGTTGCCTCGGCGAAATATTCCTGGTCGTTGTTCAATGCGTAGGCACGTCTCGGTCGACCGTTTATATGCAGGACCGATTCGTACTTTTTGTTCTTTAGAGCATCTTTGTAGGCTAAATTTAGTTCGGTATTGTCGTAACCAAGTACACATTGATGGTAAGAGTGGGCCAGTTCGTGCAAGACCATCCAGGGCTGGCTGATAGTCCATTTAAGGAAATTTTGAGCGTTGGCTACCTCGACACTGCGTTCTTTCTCAGGGTTGAAGTCATTTTCAATTAGCCACTGTCTGTTCGGATGGTAGCACATGCACGGATGACGCGGGGCCTTGTATTCGACCCAAATCGGAATGCGACGCAACTCCTTCAGAGGCTCAGCCGGTACGACTCGTGTAATCTGGTAAAGTTGTTGCTTCAGCAGCTTTAATACATCATCAGCAAGCTGAGCGTGTTCGAATAACAACTCATTGTTCACGAGTATCTTCCAGTCTTCAATTTTTCTTGATGAATAGTCGGACGTCGGAGTGTATTTTGGTGAGGCTGCCTGGATTTCGAGTATACGTATCTCCCAGGGAACCAATTTTTCAGTTCGCTTCAGAATTCCTTGCTTAGCTCTTTCTTCTATATGATTTTTTTCAGGCTGGATTTGAGTTATTATATACCAGGTGGAAACAGACCCGATACCATACTCGGTTGGGTCAATACGGAATTCTATAGTATTGCTTTTCTCAAGATAGTTTGCCAAAAAGATACCGAGTGTTCCGTCTTCGGCCTTCCAAACAGAACCTTGTATAGTTGGAAGTGTCGCGGTTCGGGGATGATTGCCGTGGTCGGGCCAGGTTTCTGTTATGGTCTTAACATCGTTTATCGGTTCAATAAGATCAACCAGTTCTCCAAACGTAAAAAATTTTTTGGCAGCGACGCGACACTTTCCAACCTTCTTGAGGTAAGCAGCCTTTTTGACATGTTCCGGTCTGAATAACTGTAAATCCATCCATCCGTTCTGACTTCCCCACAGGAAGGCCCGCCCTTGTGCCATAATCCAGGCGCGGTCACCATGTTGAAACCATGCAGGGCTTCCAAAATAAATGCTGTATCCTGAATAAACCGCCGTTATCATGGGGATGGAACGCTCATCCGGCTTTATCCAGATAAGGAAAGCATCAACGCCATCCATAAAGGGCTCTGCAGCGCATTCAGTAGTTATAACCATATTTCTTCCATTACTGTGAGCAACCTTTTGAACCTTCCTGAGCATCTTTCTATAACCATCTACCCACCAGCCACCACCGCCGAGAGGATGACCATGTGATTTATCGAAACAAAGGACAGGACTCGCTGCAGCTATCTGATCGATATAAACGGCATTTACACCTACCTCTTTTGCAAGACGCTCAACAATATGTGTCACCTTATCCTGCCAGAATTCCGTATAGCAACACATAGGCGCCTGCTTTACTTTGTTTCCATATGTTTCTATATAGTGTTTTCCCACCCTGTCTTTGGCACAATAAGGCAAATACTCATCAAAATCCTTGTTAGAGATATCAACAATCCTGCCGTTGATATAAGGCATGATTAAAAGACCTTTTGACACGAGATCGCTTACCTGTTCCGGGATACCGGGCTTGGTCGGGAAATAGTTGGGGTAATGAGTATCAAAGGGAATCTTGTGCCAATTGTACCAGTGTGCTGCGGTTGGGACTTCAAAATACTTCTGTGCATCAATCAGTGGTTTGTTCTTTTCTTCCAGTATCCCTTTCGCCGGGCCGATGTAATTGCTCACCAGCATCCATAATCCGATATCCTTAAGTGCCTGTGGCATACTCTTACGCTGCGACACTTTCCCCTCGGATGTCCATGGGGCAGTAAGGGCAAACTTACGATAAGTCTTGGCACCCTCCATCCAACTTCCACGATACACTCCCATCATAATCGGGAAAGGGACCTTGTGGTCAGAGCCGGGAACCGCCATATTTTCAACATTTGTTCTGATATAGAGTTCTTTGCCGGGATCTATAGTAAAACTTTTGTCCCATGCCCTTGGGTCGTGCGCAGCCATATAAACTGCATTCGTCCCCTTCATCGCGCACATAAACTGCATCGGCATCGACCAGCCATGTGGGTATTTGTACGACATTCTATTAGTACATTTTTTAAATAGCTTGCCCCAGTTACGTCGTGGCACGGCAATGTCGTATTCTCCCGATTTCAAATATCCATTACACTTTGGAAAGTCAACTTCATAAAGACCCCATATGTTGGAATTGTTGTTGACCCATACTCGCCATTCGGCTATGCCGGAACTCCGAGGCAGGTCGATTGTTACCCTTACACTAACAACTCGCTTCTCTTTATCCAGATCTAAGTCAGGCCATTCAAAAACCGCCCGCCTTAGTCCATCAGGTAATTCTTTAATATTATACGAACTGCAAGGGGCCTGTGTACTCGACAGGTTTAGTCTCTGATTACCCTTGTAAAAGGTAAGATCCCAGAGGGTGTGCTTACCATCAATTGTCTTAATGTGATTAACTTCTGATACCATGTCCACCATTGCAGCGAGTCCCATATGTTCAGCTTCAAATTCGAATCGAACAATATCATTGGCTAATATGACATTTGACGCTGGATTCGTGGGCCGAGCAGAAAGAGTATCCATCATGGATACTGTAAGAACGCTCAGCAAGCATACTTCTACTATTCGATTTCTTCGTTTTGTAAGAATAATTTCCACCTCCTTTTCAGTTTATTTGATACATACTTTTACACCCAAAACCTTTTAATACAACCATACTACTAAATCTATATGCCTAATGCAAAGCTTATCCTTTCAAGCAAACCTGTATTTTACGATTGGCTCCGTGTATAATGAACTCCAATGACTTACCCTTTTACTAAAGGGACGAATGTGTTGTTGAATGAATAACGGCATAGAGTAAAAAGAAAATAATCATGAATTCAAAACAACGGATGTTGGCGGCAATGAATCATGAGGAACCGGACCGTGTTCCCGTAATGTGCCAACTCGCTCTTGGGCACTATTTCTTAAACTGCGATTATAGTCCTTCAGAAATCTGGTTCGACTCTGAAATCTTCGCCAACGCCCTTGTTGATTTGCAGCAACGATATGAATTTGACGGTATCCTTGTCAATTTGCCCGGCAGACCGGAGAACTGGAAAAACAAACTCCGATCATCAAAGACGATTGGAAATTGCGAACACTTGTATTGGAAATCCGGTCTCGAAACGATCATTCCGCCAGATGATAATCCACAGACATATCAGCCGGATCAAATGCCTCTTCAGCGGGCGGACTATCACACAGTTGACGTCAATAATCCCTCCACATACAGGCTTGCCGGTTATGTCTGGAACACCTGGCATATGCCACAGCTCTGGGACATCGATCCCCACGCCGACCTTTCCAACCCGGCAGCTTATCCTGGGTGGTTCACAAGTACGCTGGAAAAAACTCAACAGCTTGCACCGGAAGTCTCAATACACGTAGAAATATTCTCGCCTTTCACTCATTTAATGGAGCTATTCGGATACGAGCAGGCCCTTATGGCCTTGCTCGATGAACCTCGAAAGTGCCACGATATACTCGCTGTTTTTACAAAAAAGGTACTTGCACAAGTCAAATTGTACGCCGGCTATGGGCCTGATGCCATTCTCGTAAGCTCGGCATTTGCCGGTGCAGGTTTTATAAGCCGGCAAATGTATAAAGAATTCGTTGTCCCTTATGAAGATCAGGTGTTTCAGACAATACACCGACATGGATCAATATCATACGTTCATACATGTGGGGCAATCGGTGATCGCCTTGACCTTATGAGCGAAACCGCTGTTGATGGAATTGACACGTTAGATCCACCACCGCTTGGTACAGTAGAACTGCACCATGCAAAAGAAAAGTACGGAGAACGGTTCTTTTTTAAGGGAAATCTGGATGCTGTGAACGAAATGCTCAATGCAGATGACCAAAAGCTCGAAAAGGCTGTGAAAGACAGGATTAAAATCGGCAAACCGGGCAGCGGATATATACTTTCTTCTGCCTGCAGTGTAGCACCACATGTCAAACCAGAGAGACTAAAAAAACTCGCATCGCTGGCAAAGGAATTCGGCAAGTACAGTTAGAAAAGTCACCGCAATAATAAATATTTATTCCACTATCACGGTCTCATCAAGCGGTATGCCAAGTCTCTTGAACCTTCCGGCCCGGGATTTCTCGTCCCCAACATGAATTTCCCTCGCTATCTTTCCCACCTCAAGGGCACGCTGCCTGGGAACAACCAGCACACCGTCTCCATCAGCAACGATTAGATCACCGGGATATACAAGGACACCGGCACAGTTAATAGGAAAATTATAGGATTCGGCAATGAGTCTTCCCGGCCGGACACCGCGGGTACTATACCCGTCTTTGCAATATACAGCAATTTTTTTGACTTTGACAATCTCATCGGTATCCCGCGCGCCGCCGTTTGTAACTACTCCGACAATGCCTTTTTCCGCCCAGCCGAGACTATTATTTGAACCGATAAAACCACATTCCGGGATTCCGCCCGCGTCAATTACAGCTACATCTCCCGGCTTTGCAACAGCCAGCCATGCATCAGGTGCCCTTTTATACTGCTCGGATTTAAATTTCTTGAAACCTTCAAGATTGGGAAACGAATTTTGACCTACTCTGACATCAGTAGGCACATGACGAACAGTAATCGCAAATCCGACCATTCTATGCGAAAATTTGTCCACATCACGCCATAATGCCCGAATATTTTTATGCATTAAGCCGATATCCTGCAGGCCAATCAGGTCCATAGCATCAAGTACGTCGGTGAGCCGTAAATTTTTATACAATTCAAGAATTTCGCTTCGTGCCTGAATACTATCGTCGTAACTCTTGTTCTTTAGTAACCTGACACCCTGAGGTGTTATAATCTCTTTAGTCCCTTGATGTTCCTGGGTATATGTAAAAGGAACGCAGGATATTAAAATTAGCAAAAACAGCACGATAAATCCGATGCTTTTTGGCTTGCATTTAAATAAGTGATACATGGTAACCTCCTTATGAATTTTTTGTCAAATTTGTGAAGTAAACTAAAAGAGAAACTAAAGAAAAATCTCGAGAATGCAAGGATTTTCCTGTAATTCCGGCCAAAAAACTAAAGGAACATATTCGAACTGTCTATTAAATTCCAGGTTTCCTCAACTAAAATAATGTAATAAAATATAAATTTGGTAATATATAACAAGAAATCAAAGATTAAATATCCTGTGATAAAAGTTATCAGCAACACAATGGAGGATGTTAGCTTTATTAGTTTTCGGCAATCACAAATGAGAATAAGATTTGTCAAGCTAATATATTGGGTAGTCTTTACCTTTGTCTGGCTGATGATACAGGTGCCATCTGTGTCAGCTAAGGATAAAACCTCAGATATACAGGTTTTACAGGCAATGGTCGAAGCCGACTGGTCTGCGCAGGAGCACAGAAAAGGCCGAACACCGGATGCACCTGAAGCCGTTCGTGATATATGGCAAAGTGCCAATAAACTACTTACAGACCTTCGAACAATGCCTGAAGCACCGAATGTCAATCGGGAATCGGCTGAACTGGAACATCTGAGAACTCAAGTGGATATGATTGATTCACTCAACAAGGAAACTCGACTAATTCTATATCGCGATATGCGTTCCATTACGCGGAGACTGGTACTGAAAAATCCTCTTATCGCCTCTAAACCTATCGTATTCATGAAACGTCGCCGCTTTGTCTGCCAGATGCTCCATGAATACCTCGGTTACTTCTATGACTATGGTGACATTGCCGGCGGTGGAGTGTACATTCTCGATGAACCTGGGCAGAGTCTCAAAGTTCGTGACCTCATTAAGGGACGTTTGCCCCGCGGCAATTACACGACTCTCACGCTCTCTTATGATGCCCGGACGATCTACTTCGCCTTTGCCGAGCGGGCTGCGAAAAAGCCGGATTATTACTCGCCCCAGAGGCGATGCTTTCACATCTACGCAATAGACGCCGACGGGACAAATCTGCGTCAACTTACTGCGGGACCGGATGACGATTTCGATCCATGTCCCCTCCCTGATGGCGGTATCGCTTTTATGTCCACCCGCCGGGGTGGTTTCGGCCGATGCCATAATCCATGGGAACCGCTGCCAAGCTACACACTGCATCGTATGAACGCCTCAGGTCAGGCAGTGCGGACACTTTCATTCCATGAAACAAATGAGTGGCACCCCTCTGTATTACTTGATGGGCGAATCGTATATTCCCGCTGGGATTACGTAGACCGTTCAGCGGCAAATTATCATGGCCTGTGGGTGAGCAATCCTGACGGCAGCAATCCCAGCGTCCTCTTTGGCAATTATACTCAGCGCATCAATGCCTGCTTTCAACCGCGAGCGATACCGGGTTCGAATCGAATTGTGTTTGTTGCCGGCGCGCACCATGCAGATGTAGGCGGATCTCTGGTCCTTTTTGATCCTGTACGCGAAAAGCTCGACCCTAAGACCGGGCAGGATAGTTTCAATTCTATAGAGGTCATTACGCCGGAGGTGTGTTTTCCCGAAGCTCCCGGCTGGCCAAAAAGCTATTTTCACAGCCCGTGGCCGCTCTCGGAAAACTACTTTTTGGTTTCTTTTAGCTTCGAGCCGCTTCCCGGTATGGGACCGGGCATCAACAAAGATACACACACCGGAATTTATTACTTCGACCGCTTTGGAAATATGGAACTACTTTATAAGGAAGATGGTATCTCCTGCATGTACCCTATCCCTCTGGCCCCTCGTTTGGTCCCACCTGCTACCGCCTCCACACTCAATCCGAGTCTCGGTGATGAGGGTGAATTTGTCCTGACGGACGTCCAGCAGAGTTTGTTTCCCTTGCCGAGATCCCGACCAATACGCAAACTGCGAATCTTCCAGGTGCTTCCCAAAACAAACACACATATCGCCAACCGGCCGCGGATTGGCCATGCCAATGCAGAAAGTACCCGCATGATGCTTGGTACGATCCCCGTCGAGGCAGATGGCTCAGCATATTTCCGGGCACCTGCACGAAAACCTTTGTATTTTCAGGCGTTGGATGAGAGAGGGTGTGCTGTTCAAAGCATGCGCAGCGTCACCTATCTGCAGCCGGGCGAGCGTCGCAGTTGCCTCGGCTGTCACGAATCTCGTGATGCGGTGCCAACGAATAAACAGAATATGCTGGCACTCCAACGGCCGGCGTCGAAGATTGAACCCGGCCCGGATGGGACAGGCCCTTTCAGCTATACTCGACTTGTCCAGCCTGTTCTCGATAGGCATTGTGTAAGGTGCCATGATGGGAAAACGGGAGACCTAAAGAGCCGGTTAGTGTTGACTGGTGAGCCCTCGGGGACCTTTAGCAAATCGTATGAGAATCTCAAACCATATGTCAGATGGTATGAATGGGGTGGCAGCAGCATTACTCAGATTGTCACCAGGCCGGGGCGAATCGGGGCTGATGAAAGTCCTCTGTTGAAAGTGCTGAAAGACTCAACCCACGAAAATCACGTAAATCTCACGCAAAAGGAACGAGAAAGACTATATATCTGGCTCGATGGTAATGTTCCCTTCTACGGCACTTATGATGAAAAGCAACAACTCGCTCAGAGAAACGGTGAAGCAGTACCACTACCTTTAATCCAGTAAAGCATTGTAACTTGGCCGGTATGAACGGGCAAATTAAATCTTGCTTTCCAATCCGTATTCCATATGATATCTGTGAAATAGAAAGAATTATGAAACTTCTAAAGGAGCAACAATGAACCTCGATTTTTCTTATTATATGCCGACCAGAATCATCTTCGGCTGTGGCAAACTAAGCGAACTTAAAACAACGCCCTATTTGCCCGGTAAAAAAGCCCTTATCGTTATCGGCTCATCCGGAGCAATGAAAAAACATGGTTATCTTGACAGGGTCACAGAGTACCTCAAGGAAAATAGTGTCGAATCAGTTGTCTATGATAAGATTGTTCCCAATCCGGTTTCGGAGCATGTGGAAGAAGGAGCTGCTGTTGCAAGGGAGAATGGCTGCGACTTTGTGCTTGGACTTGGCGGAGGCAGCACTCTTGATTCGTCAAAAAGCATAGCCCTCATGGCTGTCAATCCCGGAAAGTACTGGGATTATATAAACGGAGGAAGCGGCGGAGGAAAAACACCTCAGAATCCAGCTTTACCCATTGTTGCAATAACTACGACTGCGGGCACAGGGACCGAAGCCGACCCGTGGACGGTAATAACAAAAACCGATACAAACGAGAAAATCGGCTATGGTAATAATTCAACCTTCCCGGTCCTGTCGATTGTCGATCCTGAATTGACGCTAAGTGTCCCCCCACAAATGACCGCCTATACAGGTATGGACGCGTTCTTTCACTCGGTCGAGTGCTACCTCGCAACTATCAATCAGCCAACGAGCGACCATCTTGCATTGGAGGCAATCGGCCTTATTACTAAGTATTTACCCATTGCTGTCAAAGATGGCAATAATATCGAAGCAAGAACAAAACTTGCCTGGGCCAATACCGAAGCTGGCATCTGCGAATCTCTCTCATGTTGTATATCGCATCATTCGATGGAACATGCTTTAAGCGCATATCATCCGGAAATGGCCCACGGAGCGGGGCTTACAATGCTCTCTGTTTCTTACTTTAGCTGTTTGGCGGAAAAGCACCCTGCCCGCTTTCCTGATATGGCTAAAGCGATGGGGGAAGACGTTGACGCACTGCCAGAAAAAGAAAGACCATTCGCTTTCATTACCACGCTTAAGAAACTAATAAAGAATATCGGCCTTGAAGAAGAAAAGCTGACAGATTACGGCGTTAAGCGAGAAGAGTTGAGGACACTTGCAGAAAACTCCTCTTATACTATGGGCATGCTGTATGACATAACACCGGTCGAACTAACACTGGATGATATTGTTGGTATCTACAAAAACGCTTTCACTTAATCCCGTTAAAAATAAAGTAAGAACACCTATCTACCCAAGGCTTGCCATCGACGCCGAATGAACGACCAGAGGTAATAAACCGGAATTCCGACAAGGATGCAGCCAACACTCTTTACCGAAGGTTCCGGCCACTGAATAAATGCAAATACTGTCATAAATAGGATTACAGCCATGAAGATTGCCGGAACAACCGGGTAGCCGGGCAGGCGAAACGGTCTTTCCATATCCGGCCGGCGCCATCGAAGAACATACACAGCAGCAATAAAGAGGACCGCAAAAATCGACAATCCTACGGCGGCAAATCGATACAATTCCGTAAAATCCGTCAAGAAAAGAATAACAACTGTGCATATGCTCTGGGCAATCATCGAGTAAATTGGAACCTGCCCCACTTTACTTATACGACCCGTTATAGATGGGAACAGAAACAAGCCGTCCCTTGCCATTGCATAGTAAATACGCGGGCCTGTGATAATAAAAGCACTTACTGTAGCAAGAAAGGCCAATCCGATTGCAACCGAGAATATGCTGGAAGCACGTGCTCCAAACAGATTCTCAACTGCGTGTTGAGGAATCTGTAGTGGATGAACCTGTTCTGGATTATCAAATCCAACGTCACTGAGAGGCACGGCATAAGCGAAAACAAGATTGAGGGCAAGATATAAGATTATAACAAGCCCCGTTCCAAGCAGTAGAGAGCGAGGGAGGATTCTGCCGGGATTCTTTATTTCCCCTGCTATATAGCTGGCAGCATTCCAGCCGCTATAGGCGAACATGACATAGAATAACTGTGTAGCAGCGGTGCCAACCTTGACTTCCCGTATCGCTTGTCCCTGCGCAAAGTTTGCCAATCGCCCCTCACCAAACAGAAAGGCCAGCACCACAAGGGCCACAAACAGACCGAGCTTGAGAATCGTAGTGAGATTCTGCGTCCAGGCAGACTGACGGTGACCAATAAGATTGGGTAAGGTAATCGCTACGATAATAACAGCGGCCGTGATCTGCACAAGGCGACCCGTTTCCGTATCTAATCCGAATGGCGTTAATAAATATTTTGCCGCCATATAACCGGCAACCGCAAGCGGCGCTGAAAATCCAAGAAAAAACGATGTCCAGCCGCAGAGAAAGGCAGGCATCGGCCCATATGCTTCACGAAGGTAAACATACTCACCGCCCGCCCGAGGTAAAGCGGCTGCCAATTCCGCCACACAAAGAGCACCACACAAGGCCAGCAATCCACCAAGAAGCCAGAGCCCAAAGATGGCGGTGTAGTTGTTGAGTTCAACCATCATAAATCCGGGCGAGACCAGAATCCCGGTTCCTACCATGCTGGCAATTACCACATAAGTCGCGGTCGAAAGACCGAAGTCTCTTCGCATTTCTTCTTTTGGCATTAAAAATGTCCTTTCAGCGTTGCTCTGTTACACCGGAATTATACACATATAGACGAGTTCAAACGGACACTTTATTGCAGCTTTTACCAAAAAAGGCAAAAAACTTTAACTTGTCACCGCCCAATATAGAATTATTTAATTTCCAAAACCACAACGGACTTGGAGGGCAATGTCAGTTTTAAAGTATCACCTTTGAGCTTGAAGTCACGGAAAGCCTTTGCGCTGATTGTTTCAGGATTATCAAAAGTATTGTGCGCAGTCATGGCATCTGCGGTTAAAACACGACCGGAAGCTTTTTGGCCCCTGGCTCCGGGCAATTTGCAAATAAGCTCTGCGGATTTTTTGGGATCCAGATTACATAGCGATATGTGAATATTTCCGGTTTTATCCCGCGACGCCGAGACACTGAGTGTCGGTATTTTTTCCTCGCCAAATTGATAATCACCACACTCCAGTTCAACAGGCAGCAAAGTAGCATCATGATGGACTTTATACATATCAAAAACATGATACGTCGGAGTTAGAATCATTTTCTCGTCTTTCGTAAGAATCATCGCCTGCAAAACATTGATTGTCTGAGCAATATTAGCCATCCTTACCCGGTCACAGTGATTATTGAAAATATTGAGGGTAATTCCGGCTACGAGCGCATCGCGCAGTGAATTTTGCTGATAGAGAAATCCCGGATTTGTACCCGGCTCAACCTGATGCCACGTGCCCCATTCGTCAACAAGCATACCGACACGTTTCTCCGGATCGTACTTATCCATAATTGCCGAATGCCTGGAAACAAGTTCCTCCATATAGAGCGCCCTTTTTAACTGTTCGAACCAGTCTTCTTCAGTAAACCTGGTCGCCGAACGGCTCTTCTTGCCCGAACCGCAATAATAATGAGGAGTTATGCCATTCATGTGTCTTCCTGCTTCGCGCATCAGCACTTCCATCCAGTGGTAATTCGCACCGCTTGGTCCACACGCTATCTTATAAAGTCGGTTACCGGAGAAGTTACGCAGGTATGTGCTGTACCGGCGATAAAGGTCGGCGTAGTACTCCGGCCGCATTCGACCGCCACAGCCCCAGTTTTCATTGCCGACACCCCAGTACTTTACCTTCCACGGTTTGTCTCTCCCGTTTTTACGGCGCAGATCGGCCATGGGACTCTTACCGTCAAATGTTATGTATTCCACCCACTCCTGCATCTCCAGAATCGTGCCGCTGCCGACGTTGCCGCAGATGTATGGCTCGCAGCCTAACTGTTCACAAAGGTCGAGAAATTCATGGGTGCCGAAATGGTTGTTTTCGGTAACTTTTCCCCAATGAGTATTGACCATGCCGGGACGTTTTTCACGGGGACCGATACCGTCTTTCCAGTGGTACTCATCGGCGAAGCAGCCGCCCGGCCAGCGCAGCACCGGCATCTTGATTCGTCTCAGCGCCTGCACAACATCATTGCGAATACCTCGTGTGTTCGGGATAGGAGAATCCTCGCCCACCCAAAAACCTCCATAGATGCATCTGCCCAAATGCTCTGAGAAATGGCCGTAAATGTTTCTGTTAATTGTGTCCTTCCCTTTATCAGCGCGAATGACCAACTCGTTGGGCTTGCTTTTGGCCTCGGCTGTGGTAGACATAGACAAGATCTCCGCAAACAATATTATCATTATAAGAACGACCTTGTTTCTGACACTTACCGTCTGAGCCAGCAATTTCATCAAATCATCGCATTTCATCTTTCTTTTCCTTTCCGTTATCTTTTTAGAACTACTGTTTCCCGACTTTTCCGTTCAGTTCACTCGTTTACACAGTTGAAATCTCTTTTCAAAACTGGCCCTCAAATTCGTCTGCATTTTTCTTCGTGATGGGAGGGCACTCAATCAGATAAGACTTTTCAAGTTTTTCACCGTTAAGATACCTGATTGCAAGTCGGATCGCACTACGGCCCTCTTCCTCAGGCTGCTGGTAGCTGGTTCCCGTTACAAGTCCCTGTTTTATCGCCTCAATCATTTCCCGGCTGCCACCCATACCCACAGCTTTGATATCCGCACGTCCCGCCTTTTTACAGACCTGTGCTGCTGCGATGGCAAAATTATCTCCGTGGGCGTAAATGCCGGCTAATTTAGGAAATTTTTGTAGCAGCGTTTGCATCTCCGTTTTCACAACGTCCCGCTCACCCTTATGGGGGATTCGTGCAACCGTTTTGATCTCCGGATAGTCTTTAAGAACATCGCGCAACGCCTGACTTCGGGCGACTTCGGGACCTGTCCCAAGGTGTTGATGAAACTCGATGATTTGACCTTTACTACCCATCGCTTCGGCCAGTATTTTTGCAGCAACCACCGCACCGGAATATGTGTCGGTGCCGGTGTAACAAACATAATCGCAGCCGGCTTCGACCTCGCGGTTGACAATAATCACAGGTATCTGGGCCCGATTAAGCATTTGCACGCCACGCACCAGCGGCTCCTTTTTCATTGGCACTAAACAGACTACATCTACCTGTTTGGCAATCATCTCATTTATTTGCTCGATCTGCAGAACAGGATCCTCTTTGGCATTAAGGATGGTGACCTCAACACCGAGTTTCTGTGCCTCATCCTGTGCACCAAGTCGCATGTTTTGCCAGTATGGATGGTCCAGCGTCATCAAAAAACCGATTTCACGTTTCTGTGTATCGTCACTGCTTTTGCTGCAACCTGCCAACATCGCAACCACTGTTACTGTCAATACTACTCGAATAACTTTCATTAAAATTTTCTTTGAACTCATTATTTGCCTTCTCTCAATCTCAGCATCACAAAAAAACCATAGAATGTTATCTCATAAACGCTCAATATCCAATATTAAATTATGTACTGCCGCGTCTTTTGGCAAGAACATCAACTGTCACCACAACGAGAATAATCAGACCTGTAACAACGGGACGGTACTCCGGGCCAATGCTGAACTGCGTCAATAAGTTGTCGATTACACGCAGTAACAATAAGCCGACGACCGTCGCGATCAATCCACCGCGTCCGCCGCCCAAAGGTGTGCCACCGACAATGACACTGGCGATCACCACGAGTTCCTTGCCCATGTGACTCTCCGCTCCGGCGGTTTCTGTCTTCGCTACAAAAATGACAGCTGCAACGGCACAGGTGAAACCACATAATAAATATGTGATTGCCTTGATCCGGTGTGTGTTTACGCCAGCCAGCCATGCCGCTTCCTCATTGCCTCCGATGGCATATACGTAGTGCCCGAACCGAGTGAACCGCAGCAGATATATGCCGACCGCGAATACCACCAGAAAAATTATAATCGGCATGGAAATCTCACAGCCATCGCAAAGTCGCAATCCGGCATCATAGAACCAGTCAAACCGCCTGCGAAGCAGTATATCATGCACCTGCTGTGTTTGTCCCCCTCCGGTAAGGATCTGGGCGATACCTCGAAAGATTAGCATTGTACACAAGGTCACCACGAAGGGATTCACACCTATATATGCGATAAGTGTGCCATTGATTGTGCCCAGTATAACACCGGCCAGTACCGTAAGCAGCAGCGACACCGGAATTGCTACTGCTGCCCCATGGGGCGAAAGCCAGTCCATGCTCATTACCAGGACAATGCTGCAAACAACTATTGTGGAGGCCACTGACAGGTCAAATCCACCACCTATCATAACAAAAGTCATCCCGAGAGCAACAATGCCAATGGCCGCCGCGTTGGTGAACAGGTTGTCTACAATATTAGTCCAGGTAAAAAACGTGGAACTTTTCAAAGATGCGAAAACACACAGAGCGACTAACAGTATGAGGATTGAGGCCTGCTGGATCTTCCGAAAAGAATGAACGCCTTTGATCCTTATGGCACTTTGTTTCCTGGCATCAGTGGTCATTCTGGATTGTCCTTTATCATGCATTCAGCGAAAAGGCTGTCCTCGTCGGTTTCAGATCCCTGCATTTCCCGCACCAGCCGACCATCTCGAATCACCAGGATTCTGTCAGCCAACTCAGTAATCTCGATGAGTTCGGATGAAATTAAGATAATCGCCCGGCCCTGACTGGCAAGATCCATAATGAGTCTGTACATCTGCGACTTAGTTCCCACGTCGATACCCTGCGTAGGCTCGTCGAAGATAATCACCTTAGATTCGGCTGCCAGCCAGCGTCCAACAATGACTTTCTGTTGGTTACCGCCGCTGAGATTCTCAATGTCTGTATGCGGAAGAGATGGATCGATTTGCATCTGTTCAATCATCAGTTTTGCCTGTCTGGTAAGGCACCGGAATGATTGAAATCCTAGCACACCAGAAAGCCGCCCAAGAATACTGATGTTGAGGTTCTCAGACACCGACCTTCCTGTGATGCTGCCCTGCTGTTTGCGATTCTCAGGAACCATTCCTATACCCAGGGAACGGCATAGATAAGGAGACCGTGCAACTATGGGGCTACCCTGGAAAACCACTGTTCCGCAAGCTTTGTCTGCACCGAAGATTGCGCGTATGATTTCAGTGCGACCTGATCCAACTAAACCGGCGATGCCCAATATCTCACCTTCACGCAGTTCGAATGAGATGTTCTCAAAAACCCCCGGCCGGCTCAATCCATCCACTTTTAATATGATATTGCCCGGCTGGTTAGTTTTTTCGGGGAAGACCTCGACCAAGTCGTGTCCAAGCATCATGCAGGTCAAATCCGATATCCGGCACTCAGCAATGTTTTTAGTGTCTATCTTTCTGCCGTCGCGCAGCACAGTGACGCGGTCGGCAATAATGGGTAGTTCTGCCAAACGGTGTGAGATGTACACTATAGCCAGTCCTCTGCTTCTGAGGTCCTTGATTACTTCAAACAGTTTGTCGACATCCTCACTACCCAGGGAAGCAGTGGGTTCATCAAATACAAGTAATTTGACCTTGCGTCGCACCGCACAAGCTATCTCGACGAGGCACTGCCGGGCTTTGCTAAGCTGACCAACTTTTATCTCCGGGTCCAGGTCGAATCCCAGGTAATCAATGACATCACGCGCCCCCGCTTTGATAAATGCACGATCAAGTTTCCGTGTCCATCGTCCCGACTTCTCGTCACCGAACATGATGTTCTCGGCGACCGTAAAATTGCCCAGAACACTCAGTTCCTGATAGATTACGGCAATGCCCATATCACGGGCCTGATGAGGATTAGTGATTCTGACCTTATGACCTTCGAAGGTAATCTGGCCCTCATAATCGTTAAACCGGCCGGCCAGCACATTCATCAGCGTCGATTTTCCCGCGCCGTTTTCCCCGATCAATGCATGGACCTCGCCACAGCGGACATCAAAATCTACTTTATCAAGTGCCCGCGTACCGGCAAATTCCTTCACAATCCCCTTCATTTGCAATATCAAATCATTACTTGAAAACACGTAACAAAGTATCCTTTATTTTTTGGTATAATCACCAAACTTGCTGATAGTGTAAAACATCGCTACAACATTCTCGATGGGAGTTTCTTCGAGAATAGAATCGTGACTTGCGCCGGCGATATAGCCACCGCCCGGCATCATGATACGAAGAACCTCTCGGGTCTTCTGACGAACAGTTTCCGGCGTTCCGTCAATTAGTACATTATGCGAGTCGATGGCGCCGTTGAAAAGGATTTTGTCGCCGAATTGGGTTTTAAGAACTTGCAGGTCCATGCCATGACAATCCGGCTGGATTGCGTGCAGGCTGTCAAGGCCGGCTTCGATCATCAACGGTATCAGTGGGGCAAAACCACCACAACAATGCATCTGCACTTTGAGGTGATAAGCATGACCAAGGTCAATCAATCGCTTCAAATGAGGCAGCATAAACCGACTAAAGAGGTCCGGACCCAACAATGGTCCGGTCTGGCTGCCAAAGTCATTGCCGATGAAGAATATATCTATAGCATCAGCAGCAGCATCGAAAATACGCCGGCTCACAGCTGCATAATAGTCAACCAGGTGCTGCAGGACTGCATCAACAACCTCGGGCTCAGTATACATTTTTATATAAAGAATTTCCATACTCAACAAGTCGATTGCATCGTGCCAGAACGGTGACCAATCACCGCCAAGGATAGCAAATTTTCCATTGTAGGAGTTGGCTTCAGCTTTAATATTTGAGACATCCATCCACCCCGGGTCGGGCCAGGGATAATCGTGGATTTCCTTGAGTGAGGCTTCCGCTAAGGGATGGTTCATCGGTTGGCCGTACCCCAGGCCGTGACGCTCTATACCGAATACTGTACGGGATGTAGCAGCTTCGGATAATACAAACTCTGGTCCATTATACTCAGCGTAAACTCTTCTGAAATCATCTCCAAATCTTAACCGCAGGCCTTCATCGTCAAGGTTCAATTCCCGCTTGGCCTTTGCCCAGAATTCTTCCGATGCCCCGCACCAGCATGGCACTCGGTCAGGTTCTTCGTGCGCAAAAGCCGTAAGGACACGTTCTCTTGAAGTCAGTCGCAATGGAATACCTCCTCCATAATCGCCCACCATTCGCCTTCGGCCCGCGTCTCAAGCGGTTCCTGGCAAGGCTTACATACATCCCACCACTTCTGAGTCGTCGGATCCGCTGCCATTTTTGCCATATCGGATTCGAAATCATCACCAACGTAATCGAAATAGCTAAATAAGTAGCCGTCCTTGTGGTAAATCGAATAGTTACGAATATTACATTCTTTGATCATCTTCAGCACATCAGGCCAAACCTGCGCATGCAGTCGCTTGTACTCTTGAAACTTATTAGGCTTGACTTTTATGACCATTCCATATCTCTGCATAATTTGCCTCCGTATCGTGATTTCAGATACTCTGATCAAATTCTCCCAGGTTTAAAGGATAGTTCCCATACTTTCGGACAAGTTCAATAACGTAGTCGTAGGTCTTTGGGTCGACATTATCCGGAAGTGAGTGGTCGGATTGCAGGATAAATCCGCCACCCTTGGCGGCATTGAGTTTAGTGAGTACTTCGTTTCTGACCTTATCGCGGTCATTTGTGGCCAGCACACGAACATCGATGTTGCCATTAAAGGCCCAGCGCCGGCCGAATCGACGCTTCAAATCGACCACGTCCAAACCGGCCTTTGCTTCAAGCGGATTATAGGCATCGACGCCTGCTTCAATCATATCTTCAAAAAGCACGGAAGAATCGCCGCAGCCGTGATAGATGGTTTTCAATCCGGAGGCATGGACGGCATCACAAATGCGTTTTAGCTGTGGTTTGTAGACTTTTCGCCAGTAATCCGGCTGAAAGAACATTCCCTTGTCATAGGCAATATCACCCCAGATATACATTCCCGAAAGCCTGCCGTCGGCCGCGGCGATCTGACCTTCCACGATTCCGATCAAAAAGTCGCCCAACTTCTCGATAAACCTGGCCATTCTGTTGGGTGATTCAGCGAGCTTAATAAGAACATTCTCAGTCCCCATGATGCGCCATATCATTTCATGTGGCTCGCAAACACTTCCGAAGACACAGAAATCATCTGAGTAGGCATTCACTCGGTCAATGTACGATGGCAGCCCAAGATTTAGCTCGTCTGCTACCGAGTTGATCTGATCATCAATCGCCTCATAGTACCGCCTTTTGTCTTCAGGATCGTCGAATTCAAAGGCTTCCATCTGCTCATGTGATTTCGTTTCAAAGTCTACATAGCGGGGCATTGGGTAGGTACTACGCCGTTCGACAACGGCTCCAAAACCAGTCCTGACAACCGTGTAGTCTTCCGCCTGTTCCAGAATCTGGATGCCCGTGATATGCGGATCCATATTCGGAGTGATAACTATCATATCGAGGTCCCAGTAACGATATGGGTCGAAATCACCACCGACATCCAGTTCCGCCCTGGCCCTGCGTAAAAAGTTCGTCCAGAAAAACTCACCGATGGGAACACGGTCTGCCTCACGATGTTCAAGTGCTGCAATCACGCGTTCAGTTTTTAATTGTCCGTCACTCATATGAATACCTAATCAACGTGGAATACCTCTTCCATGTTTGCCCACCATTGGCCTTCTTCGCGGTTTGATAGTGGTATTTGACACGGCTCACATAATTCCCACCATTTTTGCGTCACAGGATCGGCAGCCATTTTTTCCATGTCAGTTTCGAAGTCTTCGCCGAAGTATTCGAAGTAACCGAACAAATAGTATTTGCCATCTTCGAGTTCGTGAAGGTAAATTGAATAGTTACGGATGTTGCAGTCTTTGATGGTTTTAAGGACACCCGGCCAAACCGCTGCATGGAGTTTCTTGTACTCGGCAAGTTTCTCTTCCCTTACGCCAATCACCATTCCATAACGCTTGGCTTGTTGTGCACAACCGGAGCCGGCCGATACAATAGCCGACAATGTAATTACCAATAACAGCTTTTTCATATTACATATCTCCTATTTAAAAACTAAATACTTACATAACTAATATAT
>JABAHP010003407.1_pt1 | contig 19654 bp, 13 predicted proteins | sample 7062081 | NCBI WGS metagenome assembly JABAHP01 (sample SAMN14534357, study PRJNA622989) | marine sediment metagenome | biome: marine biome [ENVO:00000428]; feature: marine pelagic biome [ENVO:01000023]; material: deep marine sediment [ENVO:00002113] | place: India: Gulf of Kutch | collected...
TCTGGTCGGCTGGATGGTGGAGGGCTATGGCTTTGACCGGTGGGAAGCCTATATGCTACTCACGCAGATCGGCAAGGTGCGCCTGGGCAACATGGTAGATCCCAACTATACCGTCGGCGCGAGTATTGCCAAGCAATATCTCCCGTAACCGGCAGCGCAAGCAGGTGCCAAAGAGGTAGAAGGACCGCCAGTCCTGTATGGGCATTATGCCCAGCCGTATTGAGCACGCCTCATTCTGAGAACTGTTCCTGCCTCTGTGGAAAAGGACTGGCGGTCCTCTGTCGCGATTTCGCGAGAACCATGTGATGATCCAGAGGAGCAAGAAATGAAACAGACCCCCTCGTTCTCAAAGCTGGAGGCGTTCGCCAAGGAGCGTATCGAGGCACACCGCTACCCAAACGACTATCACTTCTTCAGAATGAAAAAGTGCGAGATATGCGGGGTGGTTCCCTTTGGGCTGACCATCGAGTACCACACCGGTGCTCGCAAGGGCGACTTTAAAGGGCGCATATTCGGCCAGTGTTCCATCTGCGGGCACACCACGCGCATCTTTAGCTTCACCGGAGACCACAGGAAGCCGGAGCGCGAAGAGACGCCTGTGTGCGAATGCGGGGGTACAGACTTTTACGTCGGTGAGTGCGAGCGGATAGAGGGCGACGAGGGCGTGATGGGCTTCTTTGACGAAGGCGTCGTCGCCGGCATGTGCGCCCAGTGCGAACGAAACCGGGTCCTAGTGGATACCGACTAGGCCTGGCTGAGCCCAGCCAGGAAGGAGTGATGCCCCCCATGTCGATGGAGCACTCTGAAGGGGATACCAGGATGGATGAACAATCGCGCATTCTGCTCGTGGATGATGACGCTGGCGTGCGCGGCGTGCTCAAGGATCTGTTGCTCTTTGAGGGCTATCAGGTGCTGGTTGCCGCGGATGGCCCGGAGGGCCTCGAAAAGGCGGCGGACCTGGTGCCCGACCTCATCCTACTGGACGTGATGATGCCCAACATGGATGGCTTTGAAGTCTGCGAAAAGCTGCGCGCCGACCCCCTCCTGGGCGATGTGCCCGTCATCATGCTCACGGCATTGGACGATTCAGAGTCGCGCCTGCGGGGCATCGAGGCCGGCGCCGACGATTTTGTCTCCAAGCCCTTCGAGTACGTCGAGTTGCAGGCCCGGGTGCGGACCATTCTCCAGCTCAACCGCTATCGCCGGCTGCTCGAGGAGCGGATGCAGCGCGAGCAGGCCGAAGAGGCGCTGGCCCAGCGCGTCACCCAGTTGGCGCTCCTCAACAGGATCGGCGGCAGGCTCGCCGCCATGCTGGAGCTGGACGAGCTGCTGGCCGAGGCGGTTCGCCTGGTACAGGATTTCGGCTACCCGCGGATAAACCTCTTTACCCTGGAGCCGGGGGGACGCGAACTGCACCTGAAGGCCAGCGCCGGCGTCTTTGCCACGCCCCTCGCGCCGGGCAGTCGCCTGGACCTCGGGCAAGGGCTGGCGGGCTATGTGGCCCAGCAGGGCGAGAGGCTGCTGGTGAACGATCTGTCGGCCGAACCCCGCTACGCAGGCTCGTGCCCGGAGCAGGCCACCGATTGCTCCGAGCTGGCCGTGCCCCTGCGCGTCGGCGGCGACGTCGTCGGCGTGCTCGACGTGCAGAGCCCGCGGCTGAACGCCTTTGACGAGAACGACGTGATGGTCATGGAGATCCTTGCCGACCAGATCGCCACCGCCATCCACAACGCCCAATTGTACGAGGCCGAGCGCGCCGCACGCAGGCGGCTGCGCAACCTCGCCGGGTACCTGGAGGACGCCAGGGAAAAGGAGCGCACCATTATCGCCCGCGAGATCCACGACGAGTTCGGCCAAGCGCTGACGGCGCTCAAGATGGACCTGGCCTGGCTGGCCAAGCGCCTCCCGCCGGACCAGGACAGCCTGCTGGTCAAGGTGGGCAGCATGTCCGGCCTGGTCGACACCAGCATCCAGATGGTGCGCCGCATCGCCACCGATCTCCGCCCCGGCGTGTTGGATCACCTGGGGTTGGTGGCGTCGATCGAGTGGCAGGCGCAGGAATTCGCCAAGCGGGCAGATTTTGAATGCCAGTTGGACCTCACCGGCAAGGAACTCTGCCTCGACGAGGACCTGCTCACCGCCGTATTCCGCATCTTTCAGGAGACGCTCACCAATGTGGCCCGGCACGCGGAAGCCACCCTGGTGCGCGTGGAGCTGCGCGAGGAGGCCGACGAGCTGGTGCTCACCGTCCAGGACAACGGAAAGGGCATGACCGAGAGCCAGATCACCCGGTCCAAGTCGCTGGGCCTGATCGGCATGCAGGAACGCGCCCGCTCCTGGGGTGGCAGGGTGAGCTTTCAGGCATCGCCGGGGCAGGGGACGACGGTAACCGTGCGGGTGCCCATGGTCGGCGCCACGGAGGAAGTATGATGATCAGAGTTCTTGTTGCCGACGACCACGCCGTCGTGCGCCGCGGGGTGGTGCAGATCCTGGACGAGGCCCCCGACCTGGTCGCCGCCGGGGAGGCCAGCACCGGCCGCCAGGTGCTGCAGCAGGTGCAGGAAAACGACTATGACGTGCTGGTGCTGGATATCGGCATGCCCGATGGCAGCGGCCTGGAGGTGCTCCACCAACTGCGCACGCTTCGCCCCGAGTTGCGGGTACTGATCCTCAGCATGTACCCCGAGAGGCAGTACGCACTGCGCGCGCTCAAAGCCGGCGCGGCGGGCTATCTGACCAAAGAGAGCGCGCCCGACGAACTGACCGCCGCGGTGCGCCGCATCGCCCAGGGCGGCAAGTATATCACCCAGTCGCTGGCGGAGGAACTGACCGCCGCGCTGGTGGGCGAGACCGAAAAACCCCCGGAGGAGATCCTCTCCGATCGCGAGTTCCAGGTGGTCTGCATGCTGGCCGAAGGCAAGACCATCGCCGGCATTGCCGAGGAGCTGTCGCTCAGTGTCAAGACGATCAGCACCTACCGGGCCAGAGTGCTGGAAAAGCTGAACCTGAGCAACACCGCCGAGATCATACGCTACGCCTTTGAACACCAGCTGGTAGAGCCCGGCAATCGCTAAGTCCTAGCGGAGCCCTGAAGCTGATGCTTGCCGTCATCCCCGCGAAGAGCCTGTCCTCGTATCGGCGGGGTCAGGGAGCCTGCCCCAACCCACTGGGGGGCATCTGGTCGGTAGCACGCATTGATGATCGCCCTGGATTCCCGCATCCGCGGGAATGACGAGAGCACAGCCCTGCTACATGCACACCATCGGGTTCAGTTATGCACTAGGCGGCTAGCAGTATTGGCCACACCACACTCTAAACAGGCGCCGATTCGAACCGGCGCCTGTTTCGCTTTAACCTCCCTGTAGGACAAATACCGACAACGCTTGAGGCAAAAGACCGACGAACGCGCACGGCTTTGGCTGATACACAGAAAGCGCGTTCTCCCATATACTGAGAATCCGAGAGGGCCATAGCCTATGCGGCCCCTTTTACTATGGACCGTGCGGTCACTCCTGAAAACATCGAGGGAAAGCCTGTGAAGGTCTTGGTTGCCGACAATTCTGTGCTGGTGCGAGAACGGCTGGTTGCCCTCGTTTCCGAGGTGGAAGCCATCGACCTGGTTGGCCAGGCCGGCAATGCCGGGGAAACGCTGGGCTGCGTCGACAGGTACAACCCGGACGTGGTCATCCTCGATTCGCGCACCATCGGCCGCAACGGACTCCAGGTGCTCAAAGAGATCAAGGCCGGCCAGGCAGCGCCGGTCGTGATCGTGCTCAGTACCGATCCCTACCCCCAGTACCGCGAGATGTGCAGGCGGCTGGGCGCCGATTTCTTCCTGGACAAGGACACCGAGTTCGATCGCGTCAACAAGGTCCTTGGAACGCTCGGAAACGGGCACAGCACACCCTATCCCCGGGGGCAGCACCCCTCTCAGAGAAGTTCGGAGGAATAGCCAACTAATGAAGAACCAATCCATTTCCCCTCGCCACGGAACGCCTATCCTGTCCAGCCGGCCGGCCAGGCTGCTCATGGTCGTGGCCCTGGTCGCCAGCATGCTCGCCGGTACAGTGTGCATTCCCTCCTCGGCGGGCGCGCTGGCATCCCAGACGGTGGTGTCCCACTCTGACGCCAACGGGACCGTGCTGGAGGTACGCGCACCCGACTACCAGATCGTCGAAAAAGCCACCGACGGCGGCGCCTGCCAGATGATCGACGCTCCAGGCATGGGGCAGATGGACGAAGTAGGGCGGCCCATGGTCCCCGTACAGGGAGCCATGCTGGGCCTGCCCCCCGGCGCGGCGCCCCAGGTCCGCGTCCTCGCGGCCGAGTTCGACACCATCACCCTGCCCGGCGATCTCTGCCCGGCGCCTACGCCGGTCGTGCGCGAGGACCCCGACCCGGACCGTGGAGGACCGGCCGAGGCCCGCGTGGAGATGGTCTATGCCAAGGATGGCGGGGCCTATGCCACAAACGCTTTCTACCCCGCCGACCTGGCCGTGTCTACGGGCGAGGCCCATCTGCGGGACCAGCGCGTGCTGCAATTGAGCGTGCGGCCCTTCCAGTACAACCCGACCAGCCGCGAGCTGCGTGTCTATCACACGCTGCGAGTGGAGGTCAGCTTTACCTATCCCCAGGGACGTCAGGACGCGGGCCCCAGCGGCGAGACCGGCGGGCCGTTCGAGACCACCCTGCAGCACGCCATCCTCAACTATGATGCCGCGCGCGAGTGGCGGCAGAAGGCGACGGTCCCCAGCCTGCTGCCCCTGATGGCGCCCACCGCGCTGGAGGCGCTCGCCCAGGGCTACAAGGTGGCCGTGAACCAGGACGGCCTCTACCAGTTGACCTACGCCGACCTGGCCGCAGCCGGGATGCCGGTGGATGCACTGAACCCGCAGACCTTCCAGTTGTTTGATAACGGCCAGGAGCTGGCCATCCAGGTCACCGGACAGGAGGACGGGCAATTCGGCCCCGAGGACGCGGTCCTCTTTTACGGGCAGGGAGTGGATACCAAGTACACCGACACCAATATCTACTGGCTGACCTACGGCGCGACCATGGGACAACGGATGGACAGCCGGGACGTGAGCCCGACAGGCACGGCCCCGGTCCCCTCCTCCTTTGCCGCGACCACCCACCAGGAAGAGAACCTGCGCTACGTCTCGCGCTATCCAGAAGCGCACAATGCCCGCCACTGGTTCTGGCACTATATCTACCCGCCCAACGTGCCATCCAGGACCTACGATTTTGCGCTGTCTGGCACGACTAGCGAGACCTACACCGCTACCCTGCGGATGCGACTGATGGGCGCAACCACCCGGGACCATGGCGCCCGCGTGTACCTGAACGGCAACTTGGTCGCCGAGACGAGCTGGTACGCGATTCTGGATCAGGAGTTCGGCGCCGAGTTTCCCTCCTCCTACTTGCAGGAGGGGAACAACACGCTGGTCGTCGAGGGCCTGATTCCGGACGGTGCCAGCTATGACCTTTTCTACGTCGATTGGTTCGAGGTGGACTATCGCCGGCAGGGCCAGGCTGGCAACGATCTGCTGGCCTTTGGCGGCGACGCGGCCGGCACCTGGCAGTTCGAGGTCGCGGGCTTTGCGAGCGAGAGCGTCCAGGTCTACGATATCACCAACCCGCTGGCCCCGGCCAGCCTGACCGGGCAGGCCATGACGCCGGCCGATGGCGTTTACACCCTGAGCTTTGAGGACACGATTACGGGCGCGAACTCGTACCTGGCGCTGGGGCCGGCACGGCTCCTGTCGCCCCTGAGCATCAGCGCTGACGCGCCGTCGAGCCTGAGGTCGCCCGACAACGGCGCGGACTATTTGGTCATCACCCACGCCGATTTCTACGCGCAGGCCCAGCAGTTGGCCGGCTACCGGCAGGGACAGCAGGGCATCAGCCGGGCCCGCGTGGTCGACGTACAGGACATCTATGACGAGTTCAACGACGGCGAGATGTCGGCCGAGGCGATCCACCAGTTCCTGCAGTACGCCTACGATACGTGGCAGTCCCCCGCGCCCAGCTACGTGGTGCTGCTGGGTGACGGCCACTACGACTTTCGCAACTATTCCGGTGTGGCGCCCATCACGCGGATCCCGCCCTACCTCACCTATATCAGCCGGGTGCTCATCGGCGAAGCACCCTCCGACAACGCCTACGCCTGGGTGAGCGGCGACGACACGATGGCCGACATGTACATCGGGCGACTGCCCGCCGACAGCGCCGCCGAGGCCCAAGCCATGGTAGACAAGATCATCGCCTACGAGACCAACCCCGTGCCCGGCGACTGGACCGGGAACGTGCTCTTTGCCACGGACAACCCCGATGGGGCCGGCGACTTTTACGCCCTGGCCGATGACATCGCCAGCCACTACATGCCAAGCAGCTACAACGCGACCAAGGTCTACCTGGGCGACACCTGCCCCTACGAGAACCCGGCAGCGACCTGCCGCCAGGCCGTGATCGATGGCGTCGACGGGGGAAGCCTGCTGACCAACTATGTGGGACACGGGAGCGCCACGGTATGGGCCGGCGAGCGGATGTTGCAGACCGTCGACGTGGGCGCCTTTGGCAACGGGGGACAGTTGCCGGTGCACCTGTCCTTCGCCTGCCTGACCAGCTACTTTAGCAACCCCGACCAGGCACAGGAGGCCATCGACGAGGCCCTGGTCGCCGCCGCCGGAAACGGCGCCGTCGCCAGTTGGGGCAACGCCGACCTGAGCTACGCCTTCCTCGACCAGTGGGCCCACGAGGGCTTTTACGAGGCCGTCTTTAGGCATGATATCCACCAGTTGGGCCCGGCAGTCGCCTCGGCCATGGCCTACTACAGCCAGCGGACGGGGAACGAGCTGCTGATGAAGCGCAAGACCCTGATCGGCGACCCGGCCCTGACCCTGGCCATATCCGAAGAGCAGCCCGAGGAGCCCGAGGAACCGGGCGAGATCGTGAACAACTTTGAGGTGATGCCACAGGGCAACACGGTGCGCATCGAATGGCAGACGGCTCACGAACAGGGCATCCAGGGCTTTTACATCTACCGCACCGACGATCCACAACGACTGCCCACCCAGGTCAGCGACGAGATGATCCCCTGCCAGGATCCCGACGGCGCCGTGTACGAGCTGCTGGACGAGCCGGTGGAACAAGGCATCACCTACCAGTACCTGCTCGAAGTCGTGGGCAACTCGGGCTCGTCGGTATGGAGTGACAGCACCGAAGTGCTGGTGCCGTACACGCTATTCCTGCCCCAGGTTGGCAAGTAGGACCGGCCGGCAGGAGTCAGGAGGCCCCGGGCCACCCACCGGAAGGTCCCGGGCGGGATTGAGCACCCCGGCCTGCGACCAGTCGATGCGGATGCACTACAAGGCGCCGGTGGGAGCAGTGTACAGAGCCTCGCGCCTGGCTGCGGGACCGCAGCAGGTTGCGGGGCTCTGTACCGTCTTGCTCCTGGAATTCTGTTTGCCAATCATTGACATCCAGCCCCGTTCCGGCTATACTACGCCCCGCCCACCACGCGCTGTTGCGAACCCAGCCTAGTAAACGAGGATATGGAGATATGCGCAAAATCGCTAGTTTGCTGATCCTGCTGGCCATCCTGGCCGGCAGCCTGGCCTTTGACCCGCCCCCGTTGCGGACCACCCGGGCCGCGGAAGCGGCCCTTACACCCCGCGCCTACCTGCCCTTTGTCTCCCGGCGGCCCTCCGCCTGCTCGCCGATCCCGGGCGTGGCGTATGGCACGTTGAGCATCAACGGGCTGCCAACCGACCGGCCGGCCGACCTGCACGCCGACCTCAACCTGGCCCTGCGCGGCTACGAGGTCACCAGCGCCTACCTGGGGCTGGTCGACTATGGCGGCGACGAGGACGCCAATGCCCCCCAGTTGCCTACCCTCTTTTTCCCCAACCGCGTGCCGGCCTTCCCCACCGGCTACCAGGTCTACGATTGGAACTGGAACACCAACAGCCGCGGCGCCCTGCTGGACACCTGGCCCGTGACGCTGCTCGGCATGGGCGTGGCCCCGACCGAGGTGATCCACCTGCCCGACTCGGGCTATGATATCGGCAGCGGCTACGAAGCGCTGGTCCTCTATGCCACCGAGGAGCGGATCACGCTCAAGTACACCCGCGAGGACAATGTCGTGCACGGCTATACCATCCACATCGAGAATATCTGCGTCGAGCCCAGCCTGCTGGCCCTCTACCGGGCCTGGAACGACGCCGGGCGCGGCCGCCTGCCGGCCCTGCGCGGCGGGCAGCCCCTGGGCCGGGCCCGGGGCAGCGAGATCGGCGTCGCCACCCGCGACAACGGCGATTTCATGGACCCCCGCTCGCGAAAGGACTGGTGGGTAGCGAAATAGACCCCCCCGCTGTTCCCCGTCTGCACGAGGACAGGCGCGGGGGTGACAGGCTTCCTCGCGCAGGCTTGTCCTCTAGAAATCGGGTAACCTGCTCCCGTGTAGACGCGCTCAAGCCAATTGGAAACCCTCCCCCAAGCTCCCGGTAGTATGCACCGGGGGCTGGTTTTTTTGTGCCAGTGCCGGAAAACCGGCCGGATCTCCGTTCATAGCTTTAGGTAGCCGTCCCAGAGATCAAAGCCACGCAATCGCTTCAGTCCCGCAAGGACCCATTCCACCACCAGAGGACCAAGGACGTCGGGCTCGGCAGGCAGGTAGTCGGGCCAGACAGAAAGGAGGGATGAGATCTGAGAAAACTGCGCGTCAGCCTGCTCAGAGGTAGTCCAAGGCATGGCTGTCTTGAGACAGACCGCCCCAGAGTGGCTACCTGTCCGCAGGCCGGGAATCCGCAAGTCAAACCGGAATAAGGAGATAGGAAAATGTCAAACATTCCGCAACTGGGCACAAAGGACGAACTCTCTCCAAACGACACCGCCACTGAGCAGACCGGTCGAAACGGCCTGGTCACCTTCTATCCAACTGGGACCGATCAGGACCGGCCGGCCGTAATTTCGATCAACGGCGATAACGGCGGCATCGATATTGGAGGAACTCGGGAAAAGCATGGTAAACTGCTGCTAAGAGACAAGTGGATGACGATCACCTACATCATCGACGGTGAGCTGGGAGAGACCAGCCAGAGCGGCGATATCGTCCTCTATGACGCCGACGGGAATGAGCGAGTGCGCATCAGCGGCAAGACCGCAGACCTGACCCTCAAGAGCCCGTCCGGCGACGTGATCGCCCACCTGGATGGCAAAGTAGGAGATCTTGCCCTCGGTGGTCAGGGCGAGGACGGCGACCTGATTGTCAGGAATGCGGCAGGCAATAGCACCATCCGTCTGGATGGGAGCACGGGCAACATCACGGCCGGCGGCGATGGCCAGGATGGGGATATCCTGGTGAAAAAGGGAGACGGCACGCAGACGATCGCCCTGGACGGCGACACCGGCGACATCACCCTCAGTGGCGAACTCGTGATCAAGGACTGGGCGATTGCCGTGCCCGATTACGTCTTTGCCGCGGGTTACGAGCTGCGGGGGCTGGACGAGGTAGCCAAGTACGTGGGGATCAACCGGCACCTGCCCGGCATTCCACCGGCCAGAGAAGTGGCCCAGCGGGGCGTCAATGTCGGTGAATTCTGCATGCTGTTGCTGAAAAAGGTCGAGGAGATGACCCTGTACGCGATCAACCAGGAACGCACCATCCAGCAGCAAGGCGCGAGACTGGCTGAGCTCGAGAAGAAGCTGTAGAGCGAGCCCTAGAGGAGGCGAATCATGAGTGAGCAGACTTCTGGCCAAGTAATCAAGGATTCTGAAGGGCGCGTGGTAGGTATCACGCACATCGAAAAGCCCTTTCCTGTTCAAGAGGAAATAGAGGCCGCAGCAGCGGTAGAGATCCCTCTCGATCCGCAGCAGACGGCCGAATTCTATGTACAGCAAGTGGCCGCGCTGTACCAAATCCCCGACTCGGCAGTGGCGGCCCTCTCCGAGTCGGCAACAGACACCTATATCGAGGGTGAGGACTCGACACTTCGACTTGCCGAAGAAAAGACCTCGATAGATGCGCACATTGTATCCTACGCACAAACCTATCGCGGTTTGACCGTGCACCGGGCGGGCCTGGTGGTGAGGATGGCGGGGCCTGACAACCTCGTCCTCGGTTCGGGCCACAGTTTCCACGCCGACATCGACATGACCGATCAGTACTGGAGCGACTTTGAAACGGCCACGTACAGGGCTGGAGAAGCAGCGGTGGAGACCCGTCTCAAGGGCCTGCTGGACCAGGCTGGGTTGGCGTTCGAACAGATCAACAGCCAGCGGAATCTGGTCTATCGCTACGTTGAACAGGACCGCAAGTACGAGCCGGACGAGGGTGGATTCGAGAGCATCTCCCTCCCGGATCTTGCCTCGGAACCGCTGCCGCCCGAGATCGAGGATGGCAAGCACTATGTCGTCACCGAGTGCTTTTTCACCAGCCTCGACTCCGACGGCTTCCCGCTGAACTGGGTGATCTTTTTCGAAGCCCTCACGGGAGCCGTGCTGTACGTGCGGCCGCTCATCGCAGGGGTGGAGGGCCTGGTCTTCCCAAACGATCCGGTCTCCATGTCCGGGGATGCAGCCATCTCCCCGCTTACGCCGGCGAACCAGTTGGATGCCTATCGCCGGAGCAAGTCTTTGGAGCGGCTTGCCCTGCCGGCGCCCCCGGCAGATGTGGAGTTGATCGGGCGCTTCGTCGAGCTCGTGGAGTGGCTTCCCATTGTGGCGGCTCCTCCGACTGAACCGAATGGCACCGCCGCCGTGTTCAACTATGGCTGCGCTACGACCGACTTTGCCGCCGTGAACGCCTACTACCACATGGATCAGCTCTACAAATTCGTCGAGTCCCTGGGCTTTGACCTGGCAACCTACTTTGACGGGGCCAGCTTTCCCGTTCCAGTGGATCACCGCGGCGAAAATGGAGACGTCAACGCCCACGCGCATGCCAATGTTGGCGGGAATGGCATCGGCCGGTACCGGTTCGGGCTGACCGATGCTGCGTCCGCGGTAGGCATCGCGGCAGATGCGCGAGTTGTATGCCACGAATTCGGCCATGGTGTTCTCTACGATCACCTGAATTCGGGCACCCTTGGCTTTGCCCACGGCATCGGCGATTCGTTGGCAGCCGTTCTCTACGACCCTGAATCGCACGCGCCTGACCGTTTCTCGACCTTTCCCTTCAACAATTTGATAACGCGACGTCATGACCGCACCTCCGCCAGTTGGCAGTTCGGCGGGGCCAATGACAATGGCGGCTACCAGTCGACAGAGATCCTGGCCACGGTCATGTTCCGCGCCTACCGAGCCATCGGCGGGGACGACAGGGCGCTGAGCGAGCGCCAGTACGCCAGCCGCTACATCGCCTACCTGCTGCTCCAGGCACCCACGCTGCTGGGCATACTGATACCCGACACCGCTGATGGCTTTGCCACGGCCCTCCAGGAAGCCGATGTCGGCACCAGGTTCTTTGACGGCTACAGCGGGGCAGCCGTGCACAAAGTCGTCCGCTGGGCCTTCGAGCAGCAGAGCCTGTTTGGCGGGGACCCCCCGCCTGTGGACGTGTACCTGGACGATGGGCGGGGCGGCGAATACGGATACCCCGCAGAGGAGCTGAAAAGCGGCGACATCTGGAACCGCCACAGCGCCGACGGGGGCCTGATCAACCAGCGTCCGGAAGCGGGCGAGACCAACTATCTGTACGTCCGCGTCCGAAACCGGGGCACCATGGCGGCGGACGATGTGGCTGTGCAGGCCTTCCAGCCGTCGGGCAACGATGGGTTGCTCTGGCCCGATGACTGGGAGCCCCTGGATACACCCCTGCTGAACCTGGGCGCGCCCATTCCGGCGGGAGGCGACGCGGTCGTGGGTCCCTTTGAATGGATCCCCGCCAAGGAATGCGGGAACCAGGTGCTGGTCTCCTGCTCGGCCGATGGGGACGACAGCAATATCTCCCGGCTATCCGGGGAGATTCTGACGCGCCGGCTGGCCACTTTTGACAACAACATCGCCCTGGGCGATATCGAGAATTCCTGTTCATGCGCCTGCCTCAAGGCGCCGACAGTGGATGCGGTGGTATCGCCGACCACGGATACGTCGGTTACGCTGACCGGCGGCAAAGAATCCGGGACGGCCATCCAGATACGGGGCGTGGAGGTGGTTGCGGCTGACAACAGCGAGACCTGGTCGGCGGATGCCAACCTGGCCCTGGGTGGCAACCTGATCCCCATCGTCGCGGTGCGGGCGAATGGCGAAACCAGTGACCCTGCCTATGCCTACGTGGACCGGCAGATGTACGTGCAGCTATCGGGCGACACGATGACGGGCGCGCTGCAGTTGGACAACGCCGACGCCGCGGGGGGATTGCGGATGCGTTCGGACGATGTTGGCGTGGTCGAATGGAATATCAAGGCCGACGACGAGGACGTGCGGATCGAGCACAACCCCACGGCCAGCACCTTGACCATCGGAAAAGCGTGATCTGGCGTGTCATCGACGGCCGGATCCAGGTGGAGGGGGGATGGTGGTCCATCCGGTTCTCGCCATCCCTCCTCCTCTGAAAGATCACCGAGGAGGGCGCAGCGATGGAAGAAAAACGCAAGTGGATATGGATTCCGGTTGTATTCGTCTTTGTGGTGATCGTCGGCGTCATCTGCTGGTGGTGGTGCTTTCGCCCGCTGACGACGGCTTTGATTGTACGCCACGCGGAAAAGGCCGCCGCGGGCGGCGATCCGTCCTTGAGCGCTGCGGGGCAAGCCCGGGCTGAAACCCTGGTTCACGTTGCCGGTGATGCCGGTGTGGTGGCGGTCTATGCCACCGAGTGGTTGCGCACCCAACAGACCGTGCAACCCCTGGCCGATCACCTGGGCCTGGCGGTGACCGAGGTAGGCGCCGCCAACGTCGAGGACCTGGTTGACCAGGTACTGGCCGACCACGCCGGCGAGGTGGTGGTGATCGCCGGGCACAGCAACACCGTGCCCGCTATCGTCCAAGAGTTCGGCGCCGATCCGATTCCAGCCATCGCCGAAAGCGAGTACGACAACCTGTACGTCGTCACCGTGTACCGGTTCAACAGAGCGAAGGTGCTGCACCTGAACTACGGCGACCCCGACTAGCCCAGCAGGGCGCGGTCGGGATATCTCGCCACGAATGGGGCACACTTCCCCGGCCTGACGACGTGTAGACCCTGTTCCCCTCCCGTGAAGCGTACCGTGCTTTTGTCGAAACGGGCCAGGATCAGCCGATAATCTCGGAGATAGTCCTCGATTAGGTGGAAAGAGGAAGGAATCAGCAAAGACACCGGGTTTTTGACAAAAACCCAGTTTCTGGGCTCCACCGCCGCTCTTTGCCGATTCCCCCAACCTGTGGTATCATACTCCATGAGCGGAAAGGTCTCGGGGTGCAGCCCCGATACGATAATCCGACCGCAGGGCGACCGCCAGGACCGGCCTGGCGCCACCGGAACGCCTGTCCCAGGTCGGGGTTCGGCTCACTACAGTTTTCGTCGCTACTCATCTATTGCATTGGCTGATCCATGTGTGCATCAGTCGGTGAGTTGAACATCTCCGGTGCTGTCCTGGTCTTGGCTCCCGTGGAGACAGGAAAAACCTGGGCCCTCGCTGGGCGGGTCATGCACGATGTTAAAGAAAACATATCCCGCCGAGAGATACTTTGATCTGCACCAGGCGAGCGGTAGCAGCAATGCGCAAGTGCCTGTGACCGCTTTCCCCACACGCGTGAGGGTGGACTGCCAGGAGCGCTCCTTCCAACTAATTGAGGTTTGCATCTTCTCAGGAGAGGAGTAGATCAGATGGAGGTCACGATCATCGGCGTAGATTGCGCCACGGATCCGAATCGGGTTGGGCTTGCCTTGGGGCGGTTAGCGGGGGAAGAGGCCTGGATCGAGGAGGTTACGCGGGGGTCGAAGGAACAGCCGGTGGCGGAGACGATCGCGGGGTGGGCGGACGGCAACGACCGCACCCTCCTGGCCCTCGACGCGCCGCTGGGCTGGCCCGTGGACCTGTGTCCTACTCTCATCGACCACATGGCCGGTGACGTGATCCGCGTGCCCCGGGAGAAGCTGTTTCGACGCGAGACCGACAGGTTCATCAAATGCGAACTTGGCAAACAACCGTTCGCCGTTGGCGCCGACAAGATCGCGCATACTGCTCACGACGCGCTAGATCTGTTGCAGCAGGTGCGAGAGCTGACAGGCCAGCCTATCCCCCTGGCTTGGGATCGGGAACTCGGTGCGGGGATACACGCCATCGAGGTCTATCCCGGCGCTACACTGGCTGCAATGTCGAAGGCGCTGGGGATTCCTGTGCCGACATACAAGAGCAAGGACAAGCAAGCCGAGCGCCGCGAGGTCCTGGCCCTCCTGGGGGAGCAGGTGCGCCTGCCGGAGGACACCACGTTGATGCAAGACAACGCCGATGTGCTGGACGCGGGGCTGTGCGTGCTGGCGGCGGTGGACTTCCTGCTGGATAGGGCGATGGAGCCTGAGGGCGACGAGATGGCGCAGAAGGCGCGGAAGGAGGGATGGATCTGGGTGCGGAAGCCGGGTCGAATGACGATGACAGACACCATGCAGATTCCGGTGCCGCACTGACGCCCACAGGGGGACCAGATGCCCTACGGCAAACGGAAATAACACCGCCGCTCCATCCACCTGTCAGGCCGCTGACCTCTGTCTATGGGCTCCTGTTGTCACCAGTGCGCATTTACGCTATAATCTAGGAGCAGGGATGCTCACGGATCCGGTGATCCGCTGCAGACTGAGGCCAAGCAGCAGCGGTAGATAGGAACTGGTGAAACAGGAAAAGCCGAATATGGATCCCAATCGCTTCAGCAGCAGCCCTTCTGGACGACTGATCCGAGTCGGACGGGGCGAGACAGCATACTGGGCCTTTGTACCTGACCTATTGCCTCCGCAGTTGTCCGTCGACTGGGACCTGGCTCGGAGTCTGTCGGGGGCGGATCGCGCCCTCAGCGAGCTGGCTGGGGTAGGGCGTACGATGCCCAATCCCCATCTGCTCATCGGCCCCTTTGTGCGACGTGAAGCTGTCCTGTCCTCTCGGATCGAGGGCACCCAGGCAGACATTGCCGACCTCTATGCGTACGAGGTCGGGCAATTGCCCCTGCCTGGCCTCGAGCCCGCGCCGCCGGAATCGGACGTGCGCGAGGTCCTAAACTATGTTCGCGCCTTGGAGTATGGCTTGAAGCGACTAGCTACTCTACCGGTCAGTCTGCGGCTGATCCGGGAACTTCACGAGCGACTCATGGCCGATGTGCGCGGTGAACATGCCACACCAGGTGAGTTCCGCAGTAGGCAGAACTGGATTGGGCCGCCCAACTGCACGTTGAACGAAGCATCCTATGTGCCGCCCCCAGTGCCCGAGATGCGCGATGCTCTCGCTGCTTTCGAGAGATTCTTGCACGATGCTGGCACCTATCCGCCACTCGTGCGCCTAGCGCTGGTGCACTATCAGTTTGAGGCGATCCACCCTTTCGTGGACGGCAACGGTCGCATTGGAAGGCTCTTGCTCTCATTGCTGATGGTCGAGTGGGAGCTACTGCCCCTGCCACTTCTCTATCTGAGCGCCTACTTCCATCGCCATCGGCAGGAATACTATGAACTACTGATGGCCGTGAGCGAGTGCGGGGCCTGGCAAGGCTGGCTCACCTTCTTCTTACAGGGTGTGGCGGAGCAGGCCGGAGATGCCGTCGTGAGGGCGAAGCAGCTCCAGGATCTGCGAGAAGCGTGGCGCGAGCGCTTGGCAGAGGCACGGTCAGCCCTGCCCTTGCGTCTGGCGGACAGTCTCTTTGATTCCCCTGTGTTGACCATTCCCCAGGCCCAGCGTCTGCTAGAAGTAACGTATCATAGTGCGCAAAGGAATGTGCAAAAGCTCGTGGATGCAGACATCCTTCAGCAGGTTGGGGAATCCTCATACGGCAAGACCTTCTTGGCTGGTGAGATCTTGCAAGCCATGGGTGAGAGCTAGCTAAAGAGAATTGTATTTTCAGCCCCAAAAGTACAATTCGCTCCACAGGAATTGTAGTTGTGTATCATTTCATAGGAGTGAGCCCCCGCGCTCACCCTTCTCACAGCATCCCGTGCAACACACCTGACAGGTCTTTGATGCGAGCTTTACCGCCGAAATCCCTTGGATATGGCAGATATTCATCGAAGTCCGGTGTTATAAAGAGACCTGTCAGGTGTTGGCCTGCCGATAGCACCCATTGAGAGGGTGGGAGGGTGGGAGGGTTCATAGTAGCCAGGCCATCCTGCCCGCGTGGAGTAGACCGGAGATTTCTCCCTGCGGTCGAAATGACAAGTGATCTGTCCTCCCTCATTCGTCCTTCGTCCGTCGTCGTTCGTCGTTTGTCTGTCGTCCTCCGTCTGTCGTCTGCCCACTGACATCTGACGCCTGTTGCCCCCCTCCCGATTCTGCGCTATAATCCAGGGGCCATGGCGCTCACAGACTTGGTGATCCGGAGCCAACTGATCCCACCGCGGCAGCGCAGGGGCGTCCTGCGCCGCCCGCGCCTGGAAGGGCGCCTGGCGGAGGCCCTCGACTATCCGCTGACCATCGTGCAGGCCGGCACCGGCTATGGCAAGAGCACGGCGCTGGCCTCGCTGGGCGGCTCGGAGGCCCGGCTCTCCTGGTACACGGTCACCGACCCCGACCGCGACCCGCTGCTGTTCCTGGCCCACCTGGTGTGCGCCTTCCAGCCCCGGGACCCCGACTGGTGCCAGCCGGCGATGCGGGCCCTGGAGGAGGCGGGCGGGCGGGTCACGCCCGAGACGCTCACGCCCCTGCTCAACGCGCTGACACTGGAGTTGGATCGCGAAGCGATCCTGGTGCTGGACGATTACCACCTGGTGGACGATGTGTCCGAGATAGGCGGGCTGGTGGAGCGGCTGGTGGATTACGCGCCGCCCCAGTTGCATGTGGTGATCGCCACCCGGCAGATGCCGCCCCTGGAGGCGCTGACCCGTTGGCGGGTCAAGGACCAGGTGCTGACCATCACGCGCGCAGACCTGGCCTTTACCGCGGGCGAGATCGAGGCGCTCTACCGGGAGCAGTACGACCATCCCCTGACGGAGGAGCAGGCGCGGGCGCTGGCGACCGAGACCGAGGGCTGGGCCATCGCCTTGCAGATGGTGTGGCAGAGCCTGCAGAGCGGGGCCGTGCCCGACCTGGACGCCATCCTGGGCCAGCTCCCCTCGACGCTGGAGACGCTCTTCGATTACCTGGCCCAGGACGTGCTGGCCCGCCAGCCGGCCGAGATCCAGCGCTTTCTGCGCACGACGTCGGTGCTGCGGCAGATGGAGGGGGCGGCCTGCGACCAGCTGCTGGACGGGGAGGGGAGCGCGGAGACGCTGCGGGGCCTGCACGAGCGGGGGCTGTTCGTGATCTCGGTGGGCGATGGGGTCTATCGCTACCACCGCCTGTTCCACGATTTCCTGCAGGCGGGCCTGGAGCCGGATGCGGCCCGGGACCTGCACCGGCGCGCCGCCGCCTATTTCCGGGCCATCGACCGGCCGGAGGAGACGGTCTACCACCTGCTGGAGGCAGAGCAGTACCAACAGGCAGCGTCGCTGCTGGAGGAGATCGGGCCGGGGTTGGTGCAGTTGGGCCGCTTTGACAGCCTGGGCGCCTGGATCGCGCGCCTGCCGGAGGAGCAGCGGGCTGCCCAACCGGGGCTGCTCCTGCTGCTGGGCGATATCCTCCGCCTGCGGGCCGATTTCGATCCGGCCCTGGCCCACTATGCCGCCGCCGGTGAGCTGTACCTGGAGCGGAAGGAGCCGCTGGGCCGCAGCCGGGCTCTGCAGGGCCAGGCCCAGGTCTACCTGGACACGGTGCGCCCGCTCATGGCCGACAGCCTGCTGGAAGAGGCGCTGCGACTATTGGAGCCCACGGAACACGGCCAGGAGGCCGCCGTCCTGCTGGATCAACTGGCCGAGAACAAGCTGAACCTGGGCCANNGACCGATCCGGGCGACGTGTACCTGGAGGCGCGGGCCATGGTGCGCACCGGGCGCCTGGCCGATGCCCGGCGACTTCTCGAGGAACGGGCCGACCAAGAGCGTCGGGCCGACCAAGAACGCCAGGTCGACCAAGAACGCCAGGTCGACCATGAGCGCCGGGCCGACGAGGCGCGCAGGGTCGCGAGGCCCCAACGATTCCACCGCGAGACGCTGCTGCTGCTCTCGCTGGTGCACAGCCTGCGCGGCGAGGTGGAGGCCGCGGACCGCTACGCGCGGGAGGGGATCCGCACCGGCGAGCGGTTGCAATCGGCCTTTGTGCAAGCGGTGGGCTTTATGCGGCTGGGACACGCGCTCCAGTTGGCGGGGAGCCAGCCCTGGGCCAGGCCGGAGCGGGACGCGCTGCAGTTGTCCACCGGCTATTACCAGCAGGCCATCGAGTTGATCCGAACCTTTGGGGTGTTGCGCACCCAGGTGGAGGCGCTGTGGGGCCTGTGCCGGGCCTATGGCTACGGCGGGGATCTGCCCGCGGCGGAGGAACACGCTGAACAGGCCCTGGAGATCGTGCGCCGCTCGGGCGACGAGTGGGTGGAGAACCTGGTGCAGGTGACGATGGGGGCGGGCTATGCCCTGGCGGGCCAGTCCGAGCAGGCCCGCGAGCGCCTGGGCGCGGCGCTGGAAGGCTTTGGCCGGGTGGGCGACCCGTTCGGGCAGGCCGCCGCGTGGCTGTGGCTGGCGCTGGATGCAGCGTGGCAGGGGCAGCAGGAAACGGCCCTGAGCCACCTGGCGGAGCTGCTGCCGCTGGCCCGCGGGCAGGGGTACGACTCGCTGTTGGTGCGGCGCACCTTTATCGGGCTGGCCGACGAGCAGGCCGCGGTGCCGCTGCTGCTGGCGGCGCGGGCGGCGGGCATCGAGCGCGAGTATACGGCCCGCCTGCTGGACAGGATGGGCATGGCGGAGGTCGAGGCCCACCCGGGCTACCGCCTGGCGGTGCGGGCGCTGGGGCCCTTTGCCGTGTGGCGCGGCGCCAAGCCGGTGGATGCCCGCGATTGGAAGCGGGAAAAGGCGCGCCAGATCTTTCAACTGCTGCTCACCTACCCGCGGCAGTGGTTCTACCGGGAGCAGATCATCGACCACCTGTGGCCCCACCTGCCGCCCGACGCGGCCGAGCGCGATTTCAAGGTGGCGCTCAACGCGCTCAACCGGGCCCTGGAGCCGGGCCGGGCGCGGGGCGAGAGCCCGTTCTTTGTGACCCGCAGGGAGAGCGTCTACGGGCTGAACCCGGCGGCGCCGATCGCGGTGGACACGGACGATTTTGAGCGGCTGGCGGCCTCGGACGACGTGGCCCAGTTGCGCGAGGCGCTGACGCTGTACCAGGAAGACTACCTGCCCGACGCAGTGTACGAGGACTGGTCGGCCGCCGAGCGACAGCGGCTGCGGCACCTGTACCTGCTCACTGCCGAGCGGCTGGCGCGGCACCTGCTCCAGGCGAAGCAGTGGGACGAGGCGATCCAGGTATGCCAGACGATCCTGGCCCGCGACAACTGCTGGGAAGGCGCCTACCGGCTGCTGATGCGGGCCTACGCGGCCCAGGATAACCGGCCCCAGGTGCACAGCGTGTACCAGCAGTGCACCGCGGCCCTCGAAGAGGAGTTGGGCGTCGAGCCCT
>JABAHP010003736.1_pt2 | contig 19625 bp, 18 predicted proteins | sample 7062081 | NCBI WGS metagenome assembly JABAHP01 (sample SAMN14534357, study PRJNA622989) | marine sediment metagenome | biome: marine biome [ENVO:00000428]; feature: marine pelagic biome [ENVO:01000023]; material: deep marine sediment [ENVO:00002113] | place: India: Gulf of Kutch | collected...
TTTAGAAGATCTTAATATCTATAGTTATCCAAGTGAAATTGTCAGTATAACAGATAAAATACTTGTTAATAATATTATAAAAGAACATGAGAAAGAATGTAGTTCTCAAGAGTCAAAAGAGAAAAAATATATCATAAATGAGCCTATTGCTCAATTTCTCAATGAATTAAATCTATATTCTTGTTGCATTAATGGTAAACTTATTATAGGTCTAATTTTCGATAATGAAGATAATCCTTATGACTATAAGGAAATCTTTAAAGAATTATTGGATGAAATTTTAAATAATGGAAATGGATATTCCTTCGATGATGAAATAGAAGTTGATAATTTATTAATTTCAATGTTTATTGATATTCGAAGGTTTGGTGATGAAGTAATTGAAAAACCCTACGAGATTGACTATTATTTTCAAAGAGAAACATTTTTTAAAGTCTTTCTTTTTGGAATTGATGAAGTAGGAAAATCTAGTTTAGTTAGAAGATTAAAAACAGGAGAATTTAATGAGAATTATTTTACTCCAACAAGAAAATTTAATATTGAATATATTCCAGTAAAAGAAGAAGGGTTATTAGCAGTATGGGATATGCCTGGACAGCAATCATTTCGCCCAAAATGGTTAATAGGGCTTCAAGATTCAAATCTTATTATTTATATGATTGATATTGCTAATCAGAGAAGGTTTGAAGAATCTAGAAGTGAGTTTTGGAATGTTATAAATAATGAAGAATTAAATGGTATTCCATTGCTGATTTTAGGAAATAAAATTGATTTAGTCAAGAGAACGATAGAAGATTACGACAGTCAAGTTCATGATTTGCAAAAGGAACTTTTTAATATTTATAATTTTAAAAATATAAAAAATAGAAAATGGAAATTTATATTTACATCAGTTAAAACTAGTTTTAATATAGACACTATAATCCCAGAGATTTTCGATTTGATATCTTCCTAATTTTTAATTATTAAAGCGTTTTTAATTAATAAACACGTAACAATGACGTAATATTAGGATTTCATGTATTAAACATTAAATTTAAATATCTAGCCATTTAAATTTCTATTATATGAAATAAAAACTGAATAATTTTCTTTTCATAATAAGTTAGGGATAATTTATGTCTAAAAGACTCAAAAAAGAATTACAAGTAATGATTGACGAGAAAACAGGTCAATTATATTTTGGTGATAAAAAGAAAGATTTACGTTTGTTAATGCTGAGGCCAATTGATTTAATTGAATTTTCAGAATTTGCAGGTACAAATGCGGATGACATTTTGATCTGGGTGGGTAAGACTATTGGACGCGACTATGTTGACAAATTTTTCTATAATAAAGATTGGAGTAAAGAAACTTTAGCTACAAGAAAGGAAGTAGTTCTTGGAAACCTTGAAGCCTTAGAACTTATGGGATTTGGCGAAATTGAGGGACATTTTAAGAAAAACCATATCTTAATAGCAGTTGGAGATTCATTAGCCTCTGAAGAAAAAGATAATATTATGGCAAAAAACTTATGTCTGCTCTATCAAGGACTCTTTGGTGGAATGTTTGAATCTCTAAAATTCGATGTTGACGTTGAAGAAATCGAGTGTGTTCTATTAGGTGATGAAAGATGTGTATTCAAATTTGATTTAATTGGGGAAACATTCGATGATAACTTGGTTGATTCAGAAGAAAACGTATCTGAATTTTTATCTACGCTTTAATGCGTAGTCTATTTTTAATAATTGTTTAATAATTATTACTTCCCCATTATGGAGATTAATTCTACAATTTTTAATCTTCAAACGTGAGCTTAAAGATCACAATAGTACTTTTTTCTACTCATATATATAGGCATATTTTGATGGGGATTATAAGTTTTAAAAATAAAAGACAAAATGAGATATTATGACTTTATTTAAATCACCAACTCCAGGAGTTGTTATTTATGGTACCAGTATCTTATCAATGATAGATGGTATGGGTGCTTTTAAAAACAATGCCCTTAAAATATTAGAAGAAAATGGAATAAAGAATATTAAACCAAATAATTTATATTCTCAACAAAAATTTCTAAATTCCTTAAAAATCATATATGAAAAATTGGGTGATGTAACAATTAAAGTAATAGGAATGAAAATTCCTGAGAAAGTTCAATTACCTTCAAATATCGAGACTATAGATCAAATTTTAAATTCAATTGACAGAATATATAATATGAATCATAGAGGTGGTGATTGTGGCTCTTATGAATTTAAAAAGACTTCTAATAATGAAGGATTTATGATAGTAGATACTCCATATCCTTGTGCATTTGATATGGGGCTGATAGAAGCATTTATGAATAAGTTTAGAGAAGATGGATCACTCACATTCATTAATCATCATTCAGAAGAATGTAGAATGAATGGATCATCATCCTGTACATATAAAGTTAAATGGTAAAATCAAAGGGTTAAATCTTTTTCTTCGGTATCTGGGGAATTAATCTAGAAACTCTTTTTTTATAATTCAAATATTCAGGTTTTCTTAATATGTTTCTTTTCTCCATTAATGGTATACTTACTGTGTTAAAGAGAATAGTAATGGATATCGGACCGATAATAGCCCAAAAAAATGAAACGTTAGCAGCTAATGCAAAAAGATATAATCCCCACCAGAATAATATCTCCCCAAAATAATTTGGATGCCTTGAATATGCCCATAATCCTTTTGTAATAATTTCTTGAGTATTTTCACGATTTTTAATAAATATATATAATTGCTGATCTGCTATAGTCTCAAAAAGAATCGCAATTACTGTTATAATTAAAGCTAAAATGTCTATATATCCAAATAATTCTCCACTAAGAGAGATTATTGGATATAGAGAAATTGACCCCAAGTAAACTAAAATAGTTGGCATTAATTGTAAACCTAAAAGATTAATTATCCAAAACTTTCTACCCATATTTTGTCTATAACTGTCGTATCTCCAGTCTTCATGCCTTAATCCTTGCCATTGCCTTAACCAATTGAAGGTTAATCGAATGGACCAAATAAGAATAAGAATTGAGGTAATTATACTTCTTATATTCCCATAATTGCTTGCTGAAGGAAAAATTAAATAATATAATGTTATAATTAATGGCGCGACACTCCAATATGGATCATAGAAACTCGTGTTTTTCAAAATCGAGCTAATTACAAAAATAACCAGTGTAGCGGCTAAATCAGCTAAAAATATCATTACTAATGGGTGTAAAAAACGAAAAATCACCCCAACTATAACTGCTACAAAAAATGCAATAAAATAGGAGATTAAGCAGTAAACATATCCTTTTAGTTTCAAAATCTTATTTTCATTGTTCAACTTCATAAATTTTTCACAATATCCCTTAATGGTAAGGTATAATATATTAAATCTATTAAATTTAAAGATCGTTTTGAATTTGTGAAATGAATATAAATTACCTAGAGTGAAATTTCACACTTTTTTCAATTAATAAAGATTACAATTTGAGTTTTGGAATATAATAATTAAAATAAAATCTAACATAACTCTAATTATACTCAAATATCTTAAAATCAAATTTAAAAATATATGATGTGAGAAACCTTTGGAAAAAAGAGGAGCAAAAGTAAAAATTGATGAATATAAAGGACCACTTGGTACAATTAAAGGATTTGAATTAACAACAGGTAAGATTTCATACGGAGATGAAACAGAATGGGAGCCTATGGGACCTCGCAGTGCTTGAATTTCTCAATACTGGGTAAAACCCGATGCCCCATATTCCAACATTACGAAGTTGGTTTTTTAAATTAATGAATCGTTATAAGCCTTTTTATATGCCCATATGTGATATGTGTTGTTTGTGCACATACGGGAAATGCAATTTGTCGAAAGGTAGAACTGGTGCGTGTGGAATAAATATGGAAACTCAACAAGCACGAATAGTAGAGATTGCATGTTGTATCGGTGCCGCATGTCATTCTGCTCATGGAGACCATTTACTGCATTGGCTAAAAGAAAAGTATGGTAATGTGCCGCTAAATTTTGGAAATAATATAGCAGTTGAAATGCCGCTTACACGTTTAATTGTAGGCATGAAGCCTGAAAACTTAGATGATTTAGAAACTGCAATGGAATGGGTGCATTACAATATTACACAATTGCTTGCGGCAGGGCACACAGGACAAGAATCAAGCCATCTAGATTATGAAGCAAAGAGTTATTTAGCTGGTTTATGTGATGCTGTAGGAATGGAAGTATCTGATGCAGCCCAAATAGTCGCTTATGGAATGCCTCTTGGTGATCCAGACGCCCCTATTGTAGAATTAGGCATGGGTACTATGGATCCTGAAAAAGCGAAAATCTTAATGATTGGTCATAATGTTGCACCAGGAGTAGAATTGGTGGATTATTTACGAGAAAAAGGTTTGGATGATAAAGTTGATGTCGGAGCGATATGTTGTACTGCTCATGACTTAACTAGGTATTTCGATGGCGCAAAAATCATTGGATCGTATTCAAGACAATTACATTATATCCGTTCTGGGATGGCTGATGTTGTAATGGTTGATGAACAATGTGTAGTTTTACAAACCTACGAAGAAGCTAAAAAAGTTGGAGCACCTTATATAACTACCAATGAAAAAATCATGGGTGGATTACCAGATAGAACAGATGATCCGGTTAATGAAATTATTGAAGATTTCATTAGTGGAAAAGCAGATGGTGCTTTAATCTTAGATCCAATTAAAGCAGGAGCAGTTGCCGCAGAAACAGCAGTAAAAATTAAACCAATCCGGAAAGCAAAGAGTGGAATTCCTGATGAACAAGGCTGTATTGATATGGCAATGAACTGTAATGGTTGTGGAAATTGCCAGAGAAATTGTCCTAATGATTTACCCTTAGTAGAAGGAGTTAATCTTGCGAAAGATGGAGACTTTTCTGTTCTTGCTAGCATATTTGATGATTGTTTAGGTTGTGGAAGATGTGAAGCAGATTGTATGAAAGATGTCTCTCCGTTGACACTCATTATTCATGCATCACAAGATTATATCAAAAATGAGAAATATAATTGTAGAGCAGGACGAGGTCCTATCCAAGATACAGAAATACGAAATGTTGGAGCGCCAATCGTATTAGGCGAGATTCCTGGTATAGTAGCAATTATTGGATGTTCAAATTATGCACATGACATAAGAGAATTATATAAAATGGCAGAAGAATTTTTAAGAAGAAATTACATTGTAACTGTTTCAGGGTGTGGCGCTATGGATATTGGCCTTGTTAAAGATGAAGAGGGTAAAACTCTTTATGAAAGATATCCTGGTGATTTTGATCGTGGCTGCTTAGTAAACGTTGGATCATGCGTCGCGAACGCGTGGATAACAGGAGCTGCCGCTAAAGTAGCTAACATTTTTGCCAGAAGACCATTACGGGGTAATTTTGAAGAGATAGCAGATTATATTCTCAATCGTGTCGGGGCAGTAGGAGTAGCTTGGGGAGCCTATTCACAGAAAGCAGCTAGTATCGCAAGCATGGCGAATGGAATGGGGGTACCTGCAGTTATTGGACCTCACGCAGCTGAATATCGGCGTATGTATATTGGTAGATCAGATGAAGTAGAAACTTGGAAGGTTTTTAATGCTCGAGATGGTACAGAAGGGCATATTGTTGGTCCAGGTCCTGAACATCTTTTAACTACAGCAGAAAGTATTGAGCAAGCTATCTGTTTAGTTGCTAAATTAGCTTTAAGACCTGCTGACAACTCAAAGGGACGAATGATTAAATTATCTCATTGGATCGATCTAGAACGGAAATATAAAGGAGTTAAATTTCCAAATGATTTAGAAAAATTCATTCGACTTGATGCAGATATTCCAATTAATATGAAGGATGAAATTCAAGCATATCTTAAAGAAAAAGGTTGGGAACCAAAAGAAATAGTAGATCCAACACTTCTAAAAAGATTGTGTCGAACCTAAATTTATTTATTTTATTTATTTTATTTATTTTTTTTCTATTATAACTTAATCATTATTTCATATCAAGCCACATTTCAGCAGTTCTTCGAACGTTAAAAGCTCTTAGTATATCTCTCATCCCTGATTTTTCAGCGAACGCATTAACTTGACTCATTACATTCAAATCTCCGACCAATTGTGCAACTTTCTTACAACCTTGTTGCATTATCCAACCTTGAACTTGCTGATTAAGAGCTTCTACATCAGGAGGGAGAGGATCACACTTACTTAAATCACCTATAATTGTGAAACCAGCAGTTAATTCCCCAACTGTAGTATGCCAGTCTGATTCGAAATTCTTAATAGCATCAACATCAGGAATATTTCCTTGCATTACAAAATTAACTCGATTTTTTTCTTTATCTGCTTCTACACTATAATATTGATTTCCTCTTTTAATGATAAATCACCATTTTTTTGATCAATAATGATAAAATTTCTTTATAGATGTATTGAACTCAAAAAGTTTAAATATAAACAAGATACCAAAAAAGAAAACAGTGTAAAAGCAACTTTTTTAAAGTTCTTCTACCAACCATTCTTTAGCTTCTTCTATAGTAGAAACAGTTTTAGTGCTAACTCCTGAAAGTTTATTAATAAAATTTAGAAGTATTTTCTTTAAACCAATTATTCCCACAACTGCAGTTTTTTGTAACAGGGGTCTAGAAACCTTTCCAGCCTCAACAAATGCATTTACTGCATCTTTGTTAGTGTAGCTGTTGGTTACATCAACAATTAATAAAATATTTTTCTTACCTGATTTTAAGGTGAGCTCTACTATATTTTTTACTAAAGGTGCAAAATGTTCTGGAGAAAGATTTGAATAATCATCAATAAGTATTTCTTTTCCTTTATATATTATCCATTTCATACGAGTTTTTGCTTCAAATTCATAATCTTCAATTTTTTGCATATAAAATCACTTCAGAATGAGATAAAGTACATCAGTAATAAAGAGAAGTTATTTAAATTTAGTTAAATAGATAATGATCCTAAGAAAAAATATAAAACTTAAAATTAATGAATTAAAGAAAATTAATCATAATTGTATGTTTTCTATTAAGAATGGGTGATATTTTGGATAAACAAGATAAAGATATACTAAAACTATCAAAGCTATGTAAACACTGGGCCGATCATAATGATTCACATAAAAATAATTTTTTGAAATGGCGAAATATTGCCAAAGATAAAGGATTACAATCTGTTGTAGAAAATTTAGGAAAAGCGGTAGAAATGTTAGATAAATGTAATGACTATTTATTGGAAGCTTATAGAGATTTAAAATAGAAAATTATAGAAATAAATTGATTAAAGGTAACAACTGTTCTTTGAAGTAATCAATTTTTCCTTCTAATAATTCAGGATTTTGAGAAAGCATCCATAAGTAAACAGGGATTTGCAATTCTGAATACTCAAATAATTTTTCCCCACGAATGGTGAAACCATTAAGAGGTAGTTCTAATTTTATCGACTTCTCCCTTATTAATCCAATTGAATTATAAAAATTCGAAAGTGTTTGAAGTAATAGCGCAGTATTATTTACAAGCATTTCATCTGTATCTGAACCAGTATAACTACCGAAAATTAAACCATCCATTGATACTAAGCTTGATGCTTTTGCGTCTACTTGATGCGTAAACTCTTCAAGAATGTGTTCAATAATTTCAGAAGTATCTGAGACTTTCTTTAATGCTACGCTAAACATTTGCATTATCGTTTCTCTTTGAAACACAGTTGTATCACAATAGTCGACATCAAAATCTTCATAATCCGCTATGATACTATTAAATTTGTTTTTTATGCTTGTGACATTTTGTTGCCATTGTAGTGTTTTACGGATATCTTGATCACTTTTGCTTAACACAATTAAAACTTCAGGTTTCTCATGTAGGTCTTTTAATACTTTTAAGACTTCACGAAAATAGTTAGCAGATTCGGGAATTCTATCTGGATCTTGTGAATCAACAACATACAGCATGATGTCTGCTTCTGTAAAGAAAAGTTCAGGCCGATTAAAATAAAGTTTTTCTCGATATTGTACCTGTCCTCCGAGGTCCCAGCTTATTACAGGATAACCAAAGAAGTCTAATTTTTCTCTTTTTACCCCTCTGGTGGGTAAAAGTGATTTTATAATAGAAAATTTATCTTGAACTACAGCCAAAATAGATGTTTTACCTGCGGCATCCAACCCTATCATCAGAATCTTTTTATGGCGGCGAAGCTGCTCCTGTATATTCTTTTGGATAACTTGAGCAATTTTTACCCATTTTAATAGCATATTTGGTAGGACTTCTTTTATTTCAGGGAGATTTGAGGCAGATAAATTAGCCAAATCGTCAATAGTCTTTATTCCTCCATTAGATAAATGCTCAGTACTAATTTTATCAACACCTATTAGTGTATCTGGTTTAAATCTTAAAACTTCCTCAAGTTCATTTATTAAGACATTTCTTTTAAAGAAATCTTTGATAGCTACATTTTTACTACTATTATCTGACATTACGCATCAAATTTATTATCAATATTCTTTTTACTAATATTCTTAATGTTAATAGTAAATTAGATTATATTAAATATTATTTTTTTTTGTAAAAATAAACTTTATCTAATTGAAGCAGTATTAATTAATTAGTAATTAATAAACAATTAAAAGAAGAGTGAATCAAAAAGATAATTAGCTATACATCAAAAATTAGAACCCCCAAATATAATAAATAAAATGTCAGATAATAGAATTCCAGAGAATCTTGTTATATGCATAGATACGTCAAGATCAATGTTTAGAAAGGATTTCAGTCCTAATCGATTAAATTGTTGTATTTCTGCGGCAAAAACATTGATAAAAGAAAGGTTCAACATAGATAGTTTAAGTGCTTTTGCTATAATAAAATATTCTAATAAACCAAAAAAGATAATTGAATTTACAACTGCTGGTTTCGAAGATAGCCTTACTAAAGCTTTAAATTCATTAAACTGCGGAGGATATTCTGCGATGGGTGATGCTATAGCTTTATCGATTAAAACTCTTATAGCTGAATTACGTAAGATTGGAGCGAAAACTCCAAGAATAGTTTTAATCTCTGATGGAAATTATATGAAATCTGCTGTTGATCCTATAAAAATGGCACGTCTTGCTCAAGGGTTAAATATTAGAATCGATACTTTTGGTTTAGGAAATGCTAGAAAGGGCAATATTTTAAAAAAGATAAGTGATATTACTGGTGGAAGATACTTTTATAGTAATGATCAAGATTCATTAAATAGATCAGCCCAAGAAATTGCCGATGATAACTATAAAAAATACGGAACTGAGAAAAGTAATCTTATAGAAAATCCAGCTTTTCTTAGAAAAATTGCGGCAGATTTATTAAGAGTTCAAGATTTAACAAAAGATCAAGAACAACGTGTAAAACAAATACGAGGAGAAGTTGATTTTAAGAAATGTTCTATTTGTTTTTCTGATAAGAATCCTTATACGAAAGGCTCGTTTTATATTACAGGGAGATATTGTCCTAATTGTACTACGCCTTACCATATTCATTGTTTAGCAGCATGGGCAGATTCTCAAAAAGATCATCAAATTAGAAAATCTGGTACGGCTCGATGCCCTCATTGCTTTTACCTTCTAAAAATTCCTATAGAAATCACCCAAATCCAAAAATTACGCACTCTTACAAAGGGTTTGAAAGATGAAACAGTTAAAAAACCTGAGATCATGCCGGCTAAATACATTCAAGATGTTGGATTACTTGGAGAGGAAGCCCTTTTTAATGCCTGTCCTGTATGTCATTTAATCTTTGAGAAAGGACAGTCAGCAGTACAATGTGGTAATCTTCAATGCAATGCACTTTATCATGAGGATTGTTTTAAGAAATTGAAAGAAGGTCATTGTCGCACTTGTGACACGAAATTACATCTATATTAAATTTTTTATAACTATTTCTTTCGTTGTTTCATCATTATATCTATTTCTGAAATTAAATAGCATAATACATCGTAGCTTGGACCGGAGTGAAATATTTCCGCAGCTTTTTCTCTTATCCTACTTTCTTGATTATAATTTGGATCCTTTTGAATAATTAAATGCCTTTCTGCGAGCATCCAACACAATCTATCGTAAGGATAGCCTTTTTCTGCAAGATAATATGCTGCAACATTAATTTGTGATATGTTTTCATCATCCATTTTAATCATATTTTAACTCTAATTCTGAGTCAATTTAATAAGTTCCTAAAAAATTAATAGTCTTCAAATATATAATCTTGATATATTATTGATATTGAGAAAAATTTTGAGATATTTTATTTCTTTTGGAAAGTAAGCAGATTAAATAGTTTTTATTCCTATTATTAATATTAATTTTATTTGCTGATCTTAAAATGAACAATGATGAATATTATACTTATGGAAATATTAAATTAGAGCGAGGAAATTTTAATTCGCCACCAATCCTTATTGGTACAATTTTTTATCAGAATGAGACTATTGTAGACAGGAAAAATCCAGAACAGTTTAACACTCAAAAGGCTATTAAACGCATTGAAAAACACCAATCGTTATCAGAAAAATATAAGATTCCTAGTATGATAGAAATTTCTGCTACAACTCCTAAATCAATGGTTAAATATCTAGAGTTTTATTTAGATCATTTTAATCCTCCTTTGGTACTGGGAGGTAATTTTGAGTCAAGAATAGCTGGAATCGAATATCTTAGAGAAAATGGAGTCAAACCAGAACAATATATATATAACACAATTTCAAATCTAAAGAATAAGAAAGAAGTAGAAGTTTTACAGAAAAATAAAATAAAATCAGCAGTAATACTGATTCTTGGTTCAGAAAATATGACTTCTACTCAGAGATATAAATACATTACCGAAAAAAATCAACCTAATCATGTTAATATTATTGATGGATTGAATAAGATTGGAGTTGAAAGAATATGGATTGATGGCGGTGTTGTTAATTTAGAAAGTTTAGTTCATATTTTAGAGACCCAACAATTAGTTAGTAAATCTTTGAGGTTACCAGTTGGAACCGCACCAAACCTTTTTCTTTTTCAATATTCTTCTCCTCGATTAAATGTTAAATTTCACACCCGATACAGAAGAGCTAGTATAATGTTCATCGTAACTTGGTTTTCGAACTTTATATTTTATGGTGCAATTGAAGATGCCCAAGAATCATTTGCGTCTGCTTATCAATCAATAGAATTTCGAGATATTGCTAAAAGTAGGAATATAAAGCTCTTTAAACTGTTTTAGTAAAACGATATGTTAACTTTTTGGTACTAGGATATAAAGAAATATAGATTTTTTTAATAAAAAGCTATTAATACTAAGATTTTAATATCTTAATTAAGTCTAAGTAAATTGTATCGAATTTTTAAAAACAAAATATATTTAATTCTTAGTATTTAAGGAGAAAAACACATGATCAATAATAGCTTTGATGATGAAAAAGAGTTGGAAGCCATTAAATTAATTGATCGAGCAGAAAATCTAGCAGATCGGGGGAAAGGAAAGGAAGCAATCCAAATTTATGAAAAAGCAGCTTCAATCTACCTTGATTTGGGGAGTTATCTTAAATTAGATGAATTATATATAAGAATCACTCAGATAATCTCAAGATTTAAAAACAATATTCAAGCGGTTTACAGATTAAAATCAATTATTAGAAAAACTGAAGAATTAAGGCTCAACGAAGTTTCCGCTAAATTACTAATTCAATTAGGTAATATTTCTTTTAATATGCATGATTGGGAAACTGCAGGAGAATCTTGGCAAAAGGCTTCAGATTATTTATATGAAACAGATCCAGAGGAGTATAATAATTTATCTTCAATTCTACTTCTTAAGGCAGGGCAAGCATATGAACGTTCTAAAATTAAAAAAGATGAAGGAAAACGTTTAATATTAAAAGCAGTGATGAAAATACATAAGTTCGATGAACTCTATGAACAAGAAGAAAAAAAAGCATTAAATTTATTATCAAAAAGAGAATTCGAAGAGTCTGCTAAAAAATTTTTTGAGATTGCCACTTATTTTAGAAAATCACTAGATGAGTTAGATGATCTAATAGATCAAGAAGAATCAAAAGATACATATCTTAACGCAAAAGCAAGATTTATTCATTTTGTTGCAGAATACCAAACTGTTTCAGCTTTGTGTTTAAGAGCATCTGAAAACCGCACACACAATGAGCGTATTAAACAATTAGGAAATGAATCGATTGACTTGTTTAAGGAATCAATATCAATGCTTAAATCTTACCTGTTTTCTATTTCCTCAAAATTTGATCATGAAATAATTCTACGAATTACATTTGATACAATGTTAATGGCAATAATTCAAGCAATGCTAGGAACTCATGAATTAAATCCAATAGAATTCCTATTAAAAAATATTGGGAAAAACAAACTACTGGTAAAAACTATGAAGAATTCTCCTTATTTTAAAATTACAGAAAGGATTGAAAAAGTTGGGATTATAGAAGCGCTTGAAATTCTTGCTCAGACACATTTAGGTCATTTTGAAATGATAAAAAACACTCTTATTTCCTATTTTAAATAGAATCCCAAATTTAGAATTCAAATTTTGGTAGATTTTCAATCATAAACTTCTTATTTTTAAGTTACATACCAAAAAAGGACTATGTAGACATAACAAAGTTTATTAAGATTTAACAATATATAGTAACTAAATAGTTTAGATAGGTGAGAATGAAAAAGTAAGTTCTCAAGGCTTCTTCTATTATTTTAATATAATCGGAAAGTTATGGGCTAAATAAAAGTTAAACACTCTCCTCATAAAACTATAAAAAAATGAAAAATTGAAGTGAAAAATATTTGAAAATATTATATGTTAATCCTGCACGACTTAGTTCTGGGCTCGATGCAATAATTAAAGGACCTCCATTAAGCTTAATCTCAATCGCTGCTATGGTTCCAGAACATGACGCAAAATTGTTTGATTTTAAAGTCCATAAATATAGGGAAAAAAAATTTAGTTCGTTATTAAATCAGAGTGATATAGTAGCTCTCACCAGTATGACGCCTCAAATTTCTAGCGCTTTTGAAGTAGCTCAAATGGCAAAAGACCATGGTTGTACAACTATAATCGGTGGATACCAACCCACTTTAGCTCCGGAATATGTAGCAAAGCATCCTGCAATAGATTATACTGTTCGAGGTGAAGGAGAACACACATTCCGTGAAATAATAGATTATATCGATGAGAAAAAAGGAGACAAAACACTGAAAGATATAGATGGAATTTCTTATAAAAATAAAGAAGGAAAAGTCCTTCATAATAAAGATCGAAAGTTAGAACCTAACTTAGATAATTTTCCTATGCCCCGAAGAGATTTATTAGATGATAAAAGATATGTTTATTTGGGAGCTAGAGTTGCTCAACTTGAAAGTTCACGTGGTTGTCCACATAACTGCAAATTTTGTTGTATTATAAAAATGTGGAGAAATTCAGATCGTCCAGTTACTTATCGAACAAAATCAACCAAAAGAATTATGCAAGAAATTTATGATATTGATTGGAAAAATGATTTTATCTTTTTCTGTGAAGATAATTTTACTATAAAAATAAAACGGACAAAAGAAATTCTTGAAACTATCATTCGTTCAGGGATTCCAAATAAATTATTATTATCCTGTCAATCTCGGGTTGATACATTGTATCGAAATCCCTGGTTAATTGATTTAATGCATACAGCAGGTATGAGGCAAGTGTTTCTTGGGATTGAATCAGTGCACCAACAAAGTCTTGATGCTATGAATAAAAAAAATACCACTCCTGAGATGGTTAGAAAAGTGGTATCAGCACTTCAAGATCGGGGAATTTCAATATTTGGAGGGGTAATTATTGGATTTCCAGGTGAAACTAAGACGATGGTAAGACAAAATATTCAATTTGCTAGATCACTTAATCTAACCTGTATTCAATTTACACCTATAACTGCATTTCCCGGAACTGATTTTTACAATGAAATGTCAGATAAAAATATGATTACTAGTAAAGACTATAGGCATTATGATCTGTTTTATCCAATGATGCGTACAGAACAACTTACCAACAATGAAATTTATAAATTGGTTGGAGAAGCATATTCGGCGTATTATCTTAGCAAAGGGTGGCTTGGTATGTTAATTAAAAGATATATTAATCCATTTGGAAAATTCAATTGGATGGGACGAAACATACCACGGTTTGCTAAAACAGTAATTAAGAGTGGTGTAGATATGCTTCATTCAATGGGAATGACTAAAGATATTATCTCTGATGAAATGAAATATTATATGGAACATGGAATAAGAAATAAATTGGATGAATATTATGAAGTTAAAGACAAAAAAATAGAGACGATTACACTCTCTGAAAAAGCAAAAGAACCAGCAAAAACTGCAACTTAGTTAGTATTGATATTTTTAATGAATCTTAAATATCAAAATTTTATTACTAGTTTGTTGAACCTTAACCGGCTTATTTTTCTGACCCCATGATCGCCAGAGGCATAATCACATATGATTAAACCAGCCTCCTCAAGTTTTTTAACTTGAGCAGAAATATTTGCTTCTGTCATGTTTAGACTAGCTGCAATATTTGAAACATCCATTGGTTCTTCTTGAATGTGATGCAGTATTTGACGTCTGGTTCTTGAAGATAAAGCTTTAACAATTTTCTCAATCTGATCATCTGACTCTATAGAAATAGATTCAGATTTATTTTGTAAATTTACTTCCAAAATACCGGTTTGTGAAATTTCCATAACTATTTATCCAACCCTTAATAGTTTTTTTATGGTTGATTACACTAAACCAATATTTTTGACGATATATATAGTTATTCTGTGTAATCATTGTAATTCTTTAATGCACATAGTTACAATGATTACAATTGATATTAAAATAACGCATAACTTGTTTTTATATTTAGGATTATTTATTTAATAAAGTGTTCTTCTAATAAAACTATAATTATCAAAAGTGTTTAAATCAAAAATCTTGAGACGATTTATGGATTTTGGATTAGATTATCTGAGATAAATATAATATAAGCTTAATTGATAAACATTGGTTATTTAAAATACATTTCTTATTTTTATTAAAAATTGAGCAAAAACATAATAGGAATAACAGAAAAATCCCATTAAGTTATAATCTTGATTTTTTTTCTATTTTACCAGTATTTTTTTGTACTTAACAATGATCATTAGTAACAATAATTTAATCAAAATTATCAACATGAGCTTTAAAATAACTATATATATCGCTATTAAAGGATAATTTATAATTAAATTTAATTTAAATAACCTTTCTTGTTTAAAATTGAATTATATCCAAAAGATTAATTGGTTTCCATAATTGAAATATTTTATTTATGGATAAATTCAATTAAATAAAATAATAACATTAAATATCCTAGATGTACATTTAATTTCACATATTTTTTGACATAATATGTAAAACACAATCATTTATAACTATTAGTTACTTTAGTTACATATACTACTAATAAAATACAAATATTACAAACAAAAAGATTTTAGGGTATCATAAATGAGTCGAAATCCTAATCAAAAATTGCCTACATCAAAAAAATTAAACTCAGATAGAAGGGCTAAGTTAAATGATTCTACAAACGTCATCACGGTCAGAATTGATGAAGAATTAAATCAGAATATTGATAAGATACGAGCAAAATTAGGTATATCTAAAGCAGATTTGATCAGAAATTATTTGAAAATGTCAAAATTTGTTGTTAGAGAAAAGAATTCAATTAAATCCTTAAATGATAGAGATCTTATGATTATAAAAAGAAGTTATTTAAGAAAATTAATTGGAAACCAATCTGAAGAGGAACAAATTAATTTAGGAGAAAAACTAGCCAATTTTATTAATGATATAGCAAGAATTAATGGGAAATTGGAAGATATTAACTTTAAATTAGACTTTTGTGATAACCTAGGATTATTCACAAAATTTGTCGACAATGAAAATTATATTTTAATAGATAAGAAATTTGGTCCGCAAAAATTTGTTGAAGCTTTTATCTGGCGAATGCATAATCAGCCTTCAGCTTTTAACATTGATTGGGTTTCATCAAAAATCGAAACTCAAAGTAAAATAAGGACTGCTTATAATAACAAAGTTCAACCAATTGAAAGATCATCTTCTCATTTCTCATTTGAATTTGCTAAAATACCTGAAAAAGAGACTGAATAAAAAGAAAAAATATAATTATCTTTTATCTACAATTTCTTTTAATCCCAAAATCGGAACTATTATTTTATTAGGCCTGAATAAAATTTCATAACGTAATTCATACAAAGCCTTTTCGATATAGAAGTATGTGATTAAAGTATAATCAATATCTAAATCTTTTAATATTCTACTTATTAATTTTGATTCCCAAATATTAAGAATGTTGAGGATAACATCAAGTATTTTATTTAATGGTTTAGCAGCTCTTCTAAAGTAAAGATTGTATAAAATTTCTTCTGGTACTTCATATTTATCTTTTCGAATTAATTTTTGTTCAATAAATATAAGTAAAGTATTAAATTTTATATAACTTAAAGCCCTTAGAAATGAAGCTAAATCCTTTTCAATAGGAAATTTTCCTCGTTTTTCTTCTAAAGAAAGTTGGGGATCACCCTCAAAATCTATGAAATAAAATTTGTATTGATCTTTAACTTTATTATATAAGATTTGTTCCATATGAAGGTCTTGGTGCACAGGTTGAATATTAATTTCTGGACTATCAAATTCTGACTGATATCTTTTAACGATATCTTTAATATCAATAAGAATTGAACTTACTTTTGGTAAATTAAAGAAAGCGCCTTCTGGTTGTTCGTTCATCTTAGTCAATAATTCTGAGATCATTGAATTTAATCTTACTGTATAAGTGTTGAGAAAATCTTTACTTTTCACAGATTCCAATGAAAAATCTTCAATTTCAGGAAGAATTAAGCATTTATGCAAATTTCTAATGTAGTTACTTATTTCTTTCGATACTATTAAAGTTTCGATACACTTCTCTTTAATTAATTGAGATACATTATTCTTTTCATTAAATTTGGAATAATCTTCATCAATATTTTTGAAACCTTCATTAATCATATTATTGAGTTCATTCCAGTATATTTCACCTAGATTTCCTACGTTGGGTACGTTTTCAATTACACCAATAGTTTCTTTATCTTGTACTTTAATTGTTCCATATATTTTCGGAGTGTTTGGAAACTTGTTTTTTACTAATACAAACAAAACTGAGGGTTCTAGGCTTTCAGAATAGTTTTTGTAAGATTTCAAAACATAAGAGATTGGTTTTTGGTCTCGATCTCTTTTATTAACTAAATTTAATGAAAATACAACATTAGTAGTATTACCCTCTCCTAATTGATTAATTGAAAGTTCATATCGATCAGTGTAGATCCCTGCTTCAATTAAATTCTGTACTTTTTTCATGTTTATCTCATCTTCAAATTGTTTAGTATAAAGTGTTAATTCTAAATTTAAGGAAGGAAACTCTTCAGAAATAGTAGCATCAAATAACATTTTCTTCCAGAAAAAGAGGCAAAATTCTGCCTCTAATAGATTGAGCGTGATCACTTGCTGTTTATTTTTGATGGTAATTGCTAATTTTTTACTAAATGTGTTTTCAGTAAGTTTCAATATGTTTGAATGTGTTTTTTCACTTGGATATAACATATCCTCAACTTTTTCATAATAAACTAAAGGAAGAAAATAAGATTTAGCATAATTAGGTGTCTTTACTTCAATTGTAGTTAGAAAAATTCTTTCCGCAATTATTTCAAAATATTCTATTTGAATTCTAAAATCTAAATTAGATAAAGTGGACTTATCTCCGAACCATCTTTTTGAAAGAAGCCAGCCTTTAAACTCATTTGAATTACACACTCCCTGTATAACATTTTTATCAAAATAATTTATCATAAAAACCAATAATTTTCAATTTTAAGTAATATAATTAGTTATCTTTTATAGGTAAAAATTTTTACATATATTTAAAACATAAGAAGTAGTACAACGAAATGATTGAAAAAAGTATTAATTTTCCTGTAGTCTTCCATTTTCACCAACCCGTTGACAATTATAATTATGTAATTGAAGATGTTTATGAAAAATCATATAAGCCACTTATTGAGGCCCTATTCGAATTTGAAAATGTGAAAATTACCCTTCATTTTTCTGGTAATTTGTTGGAATGGTTAATAAAAAACAAACCTGATTTCATAGAAAAAATTAAATTAATGGCGAAAAGAAACCAGATCGAAATTATAGGTGGTGGATATTACGAACCTATATTCGCTATTATTCCGTACCGAGATAAAATAGCTCAAATCAAAAAACTCACTGATTTGATTAAGGATGAATTTGGATTACAAGTTAAAGGAGCTTGGTTATCAGAAAGAGTGTGGGAACCAGATTATCCTTCATTTTTGAATGATGCAGGATTAAAATATGTGATTGTAGATGACAATCATTTCCGGTCTACGGGAATCACAGAAGAAAGAACATTTTATTCATATAATACTGAAGATGAGGGAAAAACATTACGTATCTTTTCTATTAATGAGCCATTAAGGTATTTAACACCATGGAAGCCTACTTATATGTCAATTGATTATCTGAAAAAAGCAGCGGATGAAAAAGGTGATCGAATTGCGTTATTAATATCCGATGCAGAAAAAATGGGGGTTTGGGGAACTACACATCAAATTTGTTATGTAGAGGGACAAGGGCATCAAGAAGGCGATGGAGGGAAACCATTCATTCCAGCATTTTTAGAGCAAATTAGAGATATTACTTGGGTTAAATCAGTAACTCTTTCTGACTACATGAGCAAATTTCCTGCTAAAAATCTAGTTTATATTCCAACGGCAAGCTATGATCGAATGGAAGAATGGTCATTGTCTACAGAAATACAAAAAGATTTCAAAGCAATAAGGAAGGCTCTCAAGGACGATGAAACTATGAGTAAAACATACCAATTTCTTCGTGGGGGGTTTTGGAGACATTTCTTAGTTAAATATCCAGAGTCTAATAATATGCATAAGAAGATGCTTCATGTAAGAAATAAACTTATTAATGTTGAGGAAAGCTTATTAAAAGTGCAAAATGAACAAATTATTTCAGTAATCTTAAAAAAAGTAGCTGAAGCTTGGGATGAGATCTATAAAGCCCAATGTAATGACTGCTATTGGCATGGATTATTCGGAGGGATCTATTTGCAGTTTTTAAGATTTTCGGTTTATACACATTTAATAAACGCTGAGAAAATAATCGATGAGATAAACACACTAATTAATCCAAAAATGAAATCTTATATTTATATAACTCCAATTGATTTACTTAAAGATAGTAAAACAGAATATTTAATTGAATCGGATATGTTGAATATATACATTAATCCTAATGATGGTGGTAGTATATTTGAATTAGATTATAAACCTAAATCCTATAACCTATTAAATACTTTATCCAGATGGCCAGAATCCTACCATGATAGTAAAAAACTTACTACTAAAGAAGTCTTAGTTGATAGGTTTAAAAAAAGCTTCTTACGCCTTAGATTTTTACATGA